>Ga0210015_1000621_pt1 | contig 37048 bp, 33 predicted proteins | sample CryGeymeta201522_FD_185471 | JGI IMG/M metagenome (GOLD analysis project Ga0210015, IMG submission 185471) | Groundwater microbial communities from Crystal Geyser aquifers in Utah, USA - Crystal Geyser metaG 2015-22 (SPAdes) (version 2) | ecosystem: Environmental > Aquatic > Deep subsurface >...
AAGTGTAACTTAGCACACTGTCCAAATTTCGGGGTCCATCATAAGCATCGTTGCTGGATCTCGCCTGTGACCGCTTCGCTGCCGGTGAGTCGAACCCGATTGTCATGTTAGTGGTTGAGTCGGGCCAGACCCACATAATATATGTCGAGGATATACAGGGGAACGTCACCCCGCAGCTTGTAGACAATGCTAGGCATGTCGTGTCTGAGGGCTTCGGCAAGCTGGCGCGCCTTTACGCTGTGGCCTTCGACGGATACCTGACGACAGACGGCGAACGTTCTGACGCTGCTTTTGTGGAAGCCGGGGAGCGCGGGCAGCCGGAGGCGGTTGTGTTTGCTCAGCGATACCGGGTCAAGAAGCGATCCGGTAAGGTAGAGCGGGTAAAGCGGCCGCTACTGGTGGAGGCCACCAACCAGTTGCTCAGGTAATGGGCGGTTCCTGCGGAGGGGTTTGAGAAGGTTTTGTTTATGAGAGAATCGAGGACAAAACCTCTGAATTATGAGGTAGCTTAAGCCGAATTTCCTCCACTAAAAAGGGGAGAACTCACTGATTTTAAGGCTGTTCATTTGAATTTGTGGAGGTTTTGACACCGCGCAGAAAACTACGATAGTCTCTCTGCCAGTACTGTGCCGTCAACGATCCTATGAGACCCTTTTACGTGAAAGTACCAGCGCCTGAAGTGATTGCTGAGGACAACCCCTCTTGAACGCAAAACGGTCCTGCCACTGACGATATCCTCATACTGTTCGTCACGGTCCCCTGAAATGACCCGAAACAGGCTTTTGCTCCCCACGACAATGAGCTTGGTCCTGGGCCGGGTAAACGAAACATTCATCCGGTTTGGCATCATCAGAAACTCTTTTTCAGCCCTGATATACTCTTCATCAGAAGCTGTGAGGGAGACGATCACTACATCCCTTTCCTGTCCCTGAATCCTTTCCACCGTATCGATGATAAGGCCTGGGGACAGGAGCTTCTGAGCCATATCTTTGCTCAGTTTTTTCTTTCTGTGCACTATCTCGGCAATCTTCTGCCGGATCAGGTTGTTCTGCCTCCTGTATGCGGCCACAACACAGAGACCGTCTTTAGGATCGATGCCGCAGTGCGCTACAAGCTCGAAGACGATCCGCGCAACAACCATCGCCTCTTCAGGGCATTGCTGGGAAAAGTCGCTGTGGTTGACGTGAACAAACACCACCGGGGCTTTCGGGTCCACAATGGCAGCCAATGTGCTGTTTTTGGGGATGCTTCTGATCTGCAGCAGCCTGTTTCTCACTTCCGGAATCGGTTTGAGCCGGTTTCCATAATATTCTGAGCTGGGAAACGCGGTAATGGCGCTGTTCATTCGCCGTGTTTCATCGAGCACATGATTGAGTTCCGGATAATATTCCAGCAGATAAGAGAACACCGACTGATTGACCGGGTTGCCCTTGTGGAACCCCTGGATGACAGGCGGCATCTGTTTATGGTCGCCCACGAATATGTAATGTCTGGCACAGGGCATCGCCATGAGGGCATGATGTATTAAAAGCTGGCTTGCCTCGTCAAAGATCACCACGTCATACTCAGAGGATTCGTTCTGAATCCCGGCTTCAAAGATGTTCCGGGTGTATTGGTCCAGGCTCCGCCAGTATGTCTCATCGCGCACTGCTGGGATAACGGGTCTGACATATCCCCCATTCTTGAGGGCTTTTCTGATCAGGGCAGCCCTCGATTTAAATGCCTCAAACGCAGTCATGCCAACGACCGGGGACCCCGTGTCGCCGCTTACCCTCTCTTCAAGGTCGTCATTGGCATATCCACCGCCGATCTTTGCAGCCTTCTTTAGTGAGGTGTTGCGGACGCAGGCGTTGAGGGCGTTGTTGATTGCCCGGTGCGAGAAGGCGCAAATAAGCACCTTTAGGCCCATACCGACAAAGCCCTCCACCATCTGAGCAATGAGAAAGGTCTTGCCGGTCCCGGGCGGTCCCTGTATGAGTGACAACGGATGCCTCAGGGCATGCCTAAATGCCTTCTTCTGAATGTTGAGCAGAAACTGCGGCGGATCAGGAAATCGCCCTTTATGTGTCTTATCCTTGTAATTGCCTGACAGGATTTGTTGTAGAAGAGGCCCGGGCTCTTTTGGCGTGCTGAGATATCCAGAGGCCCATGCAGGGTAAGTGTAAAGGGGAAACCGGCTGACCGTCCTTTCGTCTATCAGGCATTTCTCGTTGGGGGCAGGGTCGTAGCTGTTGCCCCAGAAGCGGTATGGGTCCGCCAGGCTGATCATTTTATGCCTTTCATCCAGGGACTGTATTACCAGCTTGCTTCCACCGCCTATGGTTTCTCCCTTCATGTCCGGTGAATGAGGGTTCAGGAGCACATAGTCCCCGGTCCTGAACTTTGATGAGTTGTCCCCGTAGGAAAATACAAAACCGCCTTCATGTAACACCGGTAGGCACCTGAACTGCTCAACCCGCTCCTCTAAGTCAAGGCCATGAAGGTCCAGCACATCCCGGGCCGCGGTTCGGAATTCTCCGTCAATAAACTTGAGGACATCAATGCTGGTTATGGTCTCTGGCTTCATTTCACCCCATCATTAACCTCCATGAAAAGAAACCAGTCCACCAGAGCCCGGGTGGCTTTCAGGTCATCCGCGTTGTAGATCTCTATGAGCTTCATCCAGACTGGCTCTTTCCGTTCCACATAGAGATTGAACCAGACTACCGACATATCGGCCGAGGCGTCGAATATGGCGGCCTCGTCAGATAGTTCAAAATCCGCCATGACTTTGCGCACCTCATCGACGCTTTTCCTGATTGCAGGTCCTGCCCACATGCTTGCCGCAAGTTCCTGTTCCAGCTCTGCCAGGGACTTGATCTTCTTCCATTCGTGGCCACCTGGAAGCCCCTTTCTTTCCATGAGAGAACGGATACAAGGAGCCACCTCCTTGATCGAATAGGATGAGACCGGAAGGAAACAGGTCTTTCGGATCAGCTTGTAGAGGTCCACCATCCTTCGGGTGAAAAAATCGACCCGGTCGATTAGACTTTCATCCTGATCTCTGTGTTTCTCAGCCAGTTTGACAAGGTGGGTGGGCTCGTAATGGGCATAATGGAAGATGGCAAACCCCTCTTCTCCGACTTCCTTCCGGACCTCATCCATCCTGTCCAGGAACGATTGAAAAGCCCGGAATTCATCATTGTCTGAATAGCTGTGGGCCGTAAAAAACTCTGGGGACCCGCGCCTCCCCGGCATGTCAACCATGACGCCGAAGAGATATTCGGTTCCTGTATAGGGGTTGGACTCCATGTCAAATGTACATGGACAAGGGATGGGTCGGTGAAATCAATTGCCCTGATCCCATCCTTTTCTCCGGGAAGGTCCAGTTCGCAGGCAGTCATTGCCAGACATGCATCTCCAGGGGAGTCGAACACTCCCCTGGAGATGGCTTCAATCTTTAGAGTGGCCGTCGCCTGCCGCCTGATCTTACTGAGACCCTCGAAGCTCACACCTGTGGCACGGGCCGCCTGCCGCAAAATTGCGTCCTTGGCGCCGGCAAGGGCTTCGATATCCCTGATGCCTGCATTGTTGAGATGGCGCTTCTGGATCTTGTTGATATCAGGAAGGAGCGAGAGATCATTTGAGGCAGTCGCCCGTTCCATGCAATGCTCATAGAAAGGGCAAGTCCCACAGCTGCCCTTTGGGTGAAAAAAGAAATCTCCTTCCTTCCTTTGAAGGATCTCCCTGAACTCTTCTTCCAAAAAGCTCTTGAGGATCCAGATGTGGTCCTCAATCAGGAAAAGCTCCTCTCGAAACGGCACAGCGCCCCCTATGATCTCCAGTGGACGGGTCAGTATTCTCCCGCACTGGGGCCGCGCGCCCTGGATGCTTTCAAGGAGCCACGAATAGAAGGTAACCTGCATCTGCTGGCAGAATTTTGAAGACCTCGAGGACTTGGCATCCCCCACCTCGTAATGGTATCCGCCAAAGCGGCCTTCCCCTGCATTGTCGATCCTGAAGAGAAAATCGGTCTCACCCCTCAAAACCATGGTTTTACCGCCTGGGACACGGATCAGCCGGTCTTCGGGCGCGAGTATCCCATGATAGATGATCGGGTTTCCCTCTGACATCGCGGCCAATGTCCGCTCAAACCGTATACGGATGTTCTGCTCCTCGCTTAAGTTGTCCTCACCTCTGATTACCGTGCAAGCATCTCCGTATTCACGCTTGAAGTATCCAAGCGCTTCTTCCTCGTGTTTTACTCCCGATTCCATCAGGAGTCTCTCCGAAGGGGCGGCAATGACCTCCAGCAGGCCCAGGTTAAACAGAAGCCAGGTATGGTAAGGGCACAGGTATCTGAAGTGGGAATAGATAACATTTCCGGTTATGGTCCGCTGCGGCAGGGTCATCGAATCTCCAGAATACGGTCCAGCCTGAAGTTTCTCTTGTCCTTGCGGAGGTGGCAGAAGGCCTCGACCATCACCGTGCCTCTGAAAAGCCCTACGGAAATGGGCGTTATTTTCCTTACCGAAATGCTTCCGCTGGCGGCCTGATATCTGATTTCCAGATCAATCCCTTTTTCGAGGGCCTCTTTGAGAGGATAAAAAGGTTCATCCAGCATGACGTCAGCGGGACGGAGGCTCAGGGCCGGGCCGTTCAATGCCAGAATCTCCTCCATCGTGATTTTTTTCCATCCGCCCATTTCTTTTATGCACCGGTTGAAGACACCCATGCAGGCCTTTGCATCGGCAAGGGCGCGGTGAAGGACACCTGCCGTTATGTCCAGGAACTCAACCAGATATTCCAGGTTGTAGGCATGGGCATTGGGAAAGACTCCCTTGGGGATGGCGCATGTATCGAGTACGGGCCTGTCTGCCGGCTTCAGGTTCAACCTTGAGATGTCGTATGCGAGAAACCCCACATCAAAGGGCGCATGGTGGGCAATGGGTATATCCTGACCTAAAAAATCAATAAACCCTGGCAAAACCTCCTTGATCGTCGGCTGGCCTTTCACCATGTCGTTTGTGATGCCGCTGGTTTCCGTAGCCCCGGGGGAAATAGGGATTTCCGGGTCCACCATTGTCTGAAACGTATCCAGCACCTCACCTGCACCAAATCGAACCGCCCCAATCTCAACAATTCTGTCTACTACTGGCCTCAAACCGGTGGTCTCCAGATCAAATGCCACGAATGTTATGTTTGTCAGAGGATAACGCTTTCTCATTGTCAGAGTTCGATTCGCTCAGGCCGCTCCCATAAAATCGTCGATGGCAGACTCTAGCCTTTCCATATCTTCCTTCCTGGGCTTACCGCCTGAAACCGGTTTAAGCGGCAGGGCGCCTACTCCATGAAAAGACCTTCTGGCACCGTGGGAAGGATAAATGATCGATTCCTCGCCCGGATACAGCGCAAATGCCCCGTAGACATCCCGGATCGCATCCCGGTAGGCATGCATCTTATCCAGGTCTTCTTCCTTATACCGGCCGATCGTACCTTCCTGTGTTTCCTCTCCGTACATGAGGCTCCCCTGGTTTTTCCCTTTGTATTTGGCGTCAAGGATGAGCTTTCCCTTACCAGCCTTCAAGATGACAATGTCAGGCCTCAATGTATGCGAATAGCTTTCGGATCTCTGATAGGCCGATATTTCATCTTCCGCTGAGTGCAAACCGCAAGACCCATGAAAATGGGCATTGTAAAAGAGCATGACATCTTCTTCGTATTCTATTGCGACCCCCTCCCTGACCACATGTTCGGTTTCAGAGTCGGGGATAATGATCGAGATACTCTTTTGTCTGAACTTACGGTCCAGGATGTCTTTGACCAGGAAAAAGCACCAGTATTCAAAAAGGGTTGGGACATCTTTGATCTCGATGAGGCTTCTGAAATCTTCCAGCAGGAACCGATAGCGGGTAACCAACTGAAGGAGGGAATAGAGTCGGAAGAGATGCCGGTATCCATCTCTCCGCTGCAAGACAGTAGATTGTGCCGGAACAAAGTTCATCTGGCCAACCTCCGCCCACATCGGATCTGAAAGAAAGTATCCTACCTTTTGTGCCAGTATCCGGCTGCTTTTTAATAGATCGGGGTTGAGGTAGGTTCCGGATTTCGCCCTGAGGGCATTCTCGATGGAGACAAGCTTTTTCGAAATCTCCTGCAAGAAGTGTTTTACAAACCTGTTTTCGTTGGTATCGAATGTGTGATGCTTCCTGATTCTCACTGCCTCTGACGGGTAATAGTGTTTTCCTGTCCGTTGATACAATCTATGCGCCAGTGGCGAGGACAGCAGGGGATGTCCCGAGCTGAGCAGCAGCATTTTTTCAGGGGCTGAAAAAAGACTGAGGATCATCCCCGCGTCAAAATGATCCATTTCATCGATGAGGCACTTATGTGATTTGGTTTCCACTCTCCGGTGGGGTCTTGCAGCAATAAGGCCGGTGATTTCATCCAGATTCGGCGAGCTGTCGAGGAGATAATTTTTCAAAAAGAGGAACTGGACGTAGAGGATGTCCTGGCCCGCTTCACCCTTCTGGTATTCAAGGCCTACCGAGGTATTAAAGCTGAAAATCAGGTCGGCGTATTTGTCAGTGATGTAGCCGAGCATTGAATCATACAGGCTGTCGCTGATCTTTCTGTTGATGACTCGCAGGTTGATGTTGCCTATCCGGCTGAGGCCAACGTAATTCTTGAAATTGATCTCATAAACGCGGCTGTGAAATAGCCTTGCGTTAAAAGGGGCGGCACAAAGAAACGCAAAGTCTTTCTCCCCGTAAGCCCTCACATAGTAGGTCTTCCATTCATCGACGGAAAGCATCTCTCCTTCAGAAGAGGACAGGTCTAATTTCCCCTCTTCGTCTGGGAAGAAGGGTTCGTCAGCGATGGCAACGTGATCTATGCTGTCGTAATAAAGGACGCTCATATTATTCAATAAAACTGGTGTATCCCTGGATTTTCAGGTTCTGTATCATCCTCGCTATTTTGCGTGCTGACCGGGGGTAGGTGGCTCCGTTATCAGTTGACTGCGCCTTTTGAAGCAAATCCTCAGAGGGCTTGCCGGTTTTATCAGTCTCATCAAAGCAGAAATGTAGGAGATCGGATAAGGGTTGTTGAAGCTTCCCCTGTGTGCCATGAAACTTGGGCAGCACTTTCTGCAATATCTGAATGTCAATGGCGTCGGATAATTCGAAATGTTCCCCACAGGCCCCCTGTGCCATCCAGACAAACCGTGACATTTCATTTACAACACGATACCCGAAATGGAGATTATAGGTTTTTAGTCGGCTCACCAGTTCTTGAAATGGATTTTCTCTCCCCTCAAATATCTCCTTGAATCTGCTGTAGTCACCTCTGGAGCAAAAGGGAGAAACCTCTAAATCGATGAGCGCATTTCGTACGTCTGGAGTGTCCAGACAGAATGCGTCGTCATGGGAGATGCCTGTCGTGTATCCTTCCAGATCCACCTCGTTAAACTCGATGACGTTAGCTCGATCCAGCACCTTGGGGCTGAACATATAGGTGGTTTCGTCTACGTTGACTGTACCCGTAAAAAAGACATTTACCGGGATATGGATCTTGCCAGGAATGATCCGGCCATCCTCGGCCGTCGCTTCCCTTCCTGAATGAAGCGTGATTTTTCCCCTTCCGGCCTGTCAGCCGTCCGGCTCTCCATTATGCTCAGGAAATCCGAGAAATATTGTTCCACCTTGGCAAGATTCATCTCGTCAAGGATCACAAAATGGGGCTTTTCCGGTTTCTCCTGAGCATTGAGCAAAAGATCAAGGAGAGGTGTCGAGTGATATTTTTGATCCAGGATGTTGTAAAACCCCAGCAACCCCTTGTTGTCCATCCAATCGGGACGGACCGGAATGAACGCCTTGCGCTTGTCCGCCTCCACCCTTTTGTCGTCCTGACACATATAGTCCGCAAAAACCTGAGCGATCTTTGTCTTCCCGGTTCCTGATATCCCTGTCAGGATGACAAAAGGTTTGGTTTTAAGGGAGAGAAAATAGCGGCTGAGCGTTTCCCCGGAAAACCGGAGATCTACCATGGAATAGTATTCGTATAGCTTTTCAGAACTCAATTCGCTCAATATGGGCCTCCCTTTCTCATCGACACCTTCCGCAATAAGCCTTTTCATTTTTCAATCTCGATTCCCTTGACTATCTGTCCTGCGTTTTTCACCACCCAATCAATCCAGTCTTGTGGCCAGTCGGCGCTCATTTTTCCCTTCATGCACCCGATTATGTTGCCACTTCGTGTGAATTCAGAAGCACGCCCTATCTTCTGAAAACAGGCAATGCATGCAGTCCTTACCTCTGTGTACATAAGAGCGTTTTCCTTGAGACCGCCTTTATCATGCTGGGATCTCAGATCAGTATCCAGACCCAACCCTTTCGCAAATGCATCCCAATCCCTTATAGAGTATTGTCCCCAATTGTGACTGCCTGCGCTTCTTAAATCCAAGGCTGGCTCTATTCTGCGGAAAAATGCCTCTGAAAATGAATCCCTTCCTTTGTTAATGTGAACAGGCGCTTTCCAGTATTGACTATCATCTCTGTAGAGAATGGAATTGAGGCTTCTCAACGCTTGTCTATCCAGAGAAACATATTTATCGTTAGCCCCTCTTTTCTCGTAGTTGCCATTCTTGAGAAGTGCCTCATACACTGACTTACTGTTCCAACCCATCTGATATCTCCTTTCGTCTTAGGTTAAGATTTCTTACGCTTAACGCCCGGTTTCCATTTAAAGAGGGTTCGCTCCATTGCTGATGACCCCTTCAACCTACTTACTCGATCAGGACCGTAAGGTAACACAGGGGTTTGACAGATACGGTCAAAACCGCAATATGTTTCTTTTATCATAGGAGCGGCTGCAGCAGGGGATCAGCTTCCAATTCATCTCTTAGCCCGACAATCCGGATGAGGCTCAGAGCTCTTGATACCGCTATGTGCATTCTCTTTTGATATTGATTCGAAACACTCAAGTCTGTGACTATGACAGCCGGTCTTTCAAGGCCCTTGAAACGCAGAAAGGTATCGCAGATCATTTTGCCTTCAACCTCCGGATCTGTCGCTGAAACGACGGGATGACCGCTTATTGTCTTTTCGTGAATTACGGTTTCCTTAGAACCCCTGCCCCTAAGAGAAATAACCGCTATGTCACCTGGGCTGAGTCCGCCTGCAAGAAGCCTTTCAATCTCTTTTCCAATCTGCTTCAAAAGTCTTTCCCCAGAGCTTGTAACAACTCGTATGGCTTCTTTCTTGAGTCCGTTCTGGAGGATCTTTGGATCAGGCTCTGCTTGCCTCGCATAGCACTCACTAAGGTGTTGAACGGCTGGATGGCACCTGTAAGGTTTCTTGAGAGTGAACTTCATGCACACCCCTGTGATATCATCAGGGATCTTTCTATCCTCCCAGAACGCCTGGCTCTCATCCGCAAAGACCCAAAGCATCCCAGCGGGGCTTACGCACTCTTTGACCAACTCCCAGTCATCTGGGCTTAAGTCCTGCCCTTCGTCCACTATAACACAATCCCACCTGTCCTCTTTCTGGGGGAGGCCGTCTATAGCAGCCCTTATGCTTACGGTCTCCCAGTACTCGGATGGAGTTCCTGCAGGCTTTTCCATCCCTTTCTCGCCAAGAAGCTCGGATGCGAAGGTCCTTACTGAACCTACAGTGATTGCGGATCCCTGACATGCTGATTTTAGACACTCCCCCAGTGCGTCAGTGTAACAAAGCAGTAGAACTCTTTTTCTACGTCCTGATTCCCTTAAAGCAGCCTCCCGGGCAAGCAGCGTCTTGCCGGTTCCCGCCGACCCTCTGACAAGAAGACGATCATTGTCTTCGAGGTTTTCAAGGATCGCAGTCTGCTCTAGATCAAGTTTAAGCCGCCTGTCCTCGTCAAGCTCAACCCTTCCTCCAAGACAGATCGACGGAACCCAGGTCTCCCCCCAGAGTTTGTGGAGTGCCTCGATCCATCCTCGGGATGGAATTTTAGGCTTGGGCACCGCCCTTTCCATTACCTGTGGTAGTATCAATTGCAGATAGGGTAGGTCATTAAGGCTTATCACCAGACCATCAAGGCCTTCCCCCTTTGGTCCATGTTCAGATGCTGTGTTAGGAAAACAAATGGCACCGCCAATGCTGGGAGGTCTAAGATTGAGCGCCTTTATCCTTTCAACCAGAACGGATTTGAAGTCAAAGGCTTCGTCCAATGGCCTTGATTTCATGAACCGGCCGTTTTGAAGCCACTGGCCGTCCTGTAGCTCTATGAGGCCGCCTTTGACTTCAACTACGAGAACCGAGGGCCTCTTGGGATCGGCAAAGACAAAATCAGCCTCGTCGAACTGGCCGGAGGACTTGCTTCTGAGCCTCATTGAATGCCAGCAGTGCCAGCCTGTTGGAAGCCCCGATTTCAGTGCCTCATAAAGCTTTTTTTCAGCTTCCGAGTCTGTAAGCCGGGGGAAAGCCTTGGGCCACAGGTGCTCAGCCATGGGATTTTGACCTAGCTGACAGGAAGAAATATAGCATTACAACCCGTTCAAGAAATCTCTGACAGTAGCTTGAGCTTTTTGAATGCCTTTCTTATCGCCTCTCCCGTTTACAAGCAGGAGACTGTAACGACTTATCATTGCCTGCTTTCTGTCTATAAGCGAATTAATCCTTCTTTCGATCTCCTCAGCCTGTAGTGCCTTTCGTGACCCTTTCTTAAGAAACTTTGAGCTATCAAGTAGTTGAACAAAAAGAACCTCTTCCGCAAAAGGAAAAACTCTTTTAAAAGGCGGCCCTTGAATGAAACATGTAGCGAGAGCGGAAGTGAAGAACTTCCCAAATATCTTGGTTGGATTGAAGCCAGATTCCTCAATCTCAATTATTGTCTTTACTTGACTGTTCTTTAGTACAAGGCAATCAACCTTGCAGAGCTGCATTTCGCGTCCACCCTTATCATTAAGGTAAAGAGGTAGGCACCTGTTCCCTCCGCAAGCGGGGTCCTTTATTGCTTCAAGACCCGAAGGGAGAACTGCTTCTATTTCCTTTACAGCTAACAGATGCAGAGGATGATCCATTTGGGACACTCCTTTAAACTGTTGATCAAAAGTGTGTCTTAAATCAAACTGATTTCCTGGCCGCTTGATATCGTGGAACTACAAAATTCATAACTCCCAAACCGAGTCTGGTATCGTCCTGAAGGCTTTACAATTCCAGTCAGAGGAATGGGGTTTAACCCATCAGGCAAGCCCCTAGTGTGGTGAGGTTGACCTTTGGCAGTTGTTCCCAGGCACATCAAATTCGGAAACATACTTTTAACAACAAGGTTACGGTTTAGATAGGATCCGAGGTTGCCCCAGATGGCAACTATGAGGCCGGCTTTCTCGGCAAGCGTTCTTAGCCAAGAGTCATTGGCAGGCCCAACCGCATCCGCACACCTCATTAGGGCTGAGGGATCGGTGCTTCTTAGCGCAAAGAGATTAGCGACAACTATTCCGCCATATCCCCACTGCCTTGTATAACTCAGGCACCTCTTTATGGTCATGTCATCCTTTTCCTCATCAGCCGTAGAGGGATTAAGCCCTATGAACATTACCTTTCGCTTCTCATCATCCCATATTCGCGACAAGGCATATCGATACTTCCCGCAGCTTGATATCTCCGCACGCTTCTGCATATCAAATCCTTCAGCTAGAAAGCCATGTGCCACTTAACTTGTTGCAGCACTCCAGAAATTTGCCTCCTCCAAATCTCGCATGTAGGGCTTCCATTCATCTGTCTCAGGGAAAATCCCGGCATCCGATTTGGGGCATTCTTTTCAGAGTTCACGATCTCTCCAGGGAGCATCATCTCCCCGGAATCTCTGGGGTGATAACCAGCAGCCCATAATCACGCCGGTTCTGCCGACACCGCCCATGCAGTGGACATAGACCGCCTCTTTCTCTTCTATATAGCGGTCTATAGTATCTAATGCTGACTTGGTCAGTTTTCTTGAACGTGGTACTGACAAATCCCTGATGGGGAATCTTTCGTGAGCTATTGATCCAAGATCAAAGTAGCAGTCATAGGATCTGAGGTTGTCTCTTTCTTCCGTTATATCTATGAAGGCGCTCGCTCCGGAACTGATTATTGCTCCTATCTTTGCAGGCGATGATTCTTCGTCCTTGTTTATGGGGTATTCACCGGCAAGGAATCTTGCGGGTAAAACCCAGTAGCAATTTTCTGGAGGACGATTCATCTTTAAAGGATCCCTACAAATTCCCTTCGGGGGAAACCAAGAGTGCGCTTTGATTAATAAGGGTCACAGCGAGTTGTAGGCCCCCTCGACCAGTTTAAATGCGTAGCCTATGATGTCAGGCTCCGAACTGGCGACCCTGAAGCTCAGCCAATTCTTCTTGATATCCATCTTGTTGGATGTGAAAAGCGGCCATTTCTTGGGGTTGGGGATCTCGCTCATATCCGTTATTCCCTTGTATTTGATTTGCACGACAAGGGCGTTGGAGGACGTGTTCTTATTCCATATGCCGTTGCGCTTGAATGTGTAGGTTATGAAGGTTGCAAAGCTTGGCTTGAATTTTCTGTCAAGTGCCTTAAAAGCAAGGTCATATGTCTCGTTTCGATCCATAACATCAATGTCTCCAAGCTTAAGGATCAGTCCTCCAAGGGCGGAGCAGATTTTTGCCTCCCCTGCTGGAAGTTCCTTTACGAGACTGTGGAGTTTATCATGTGGTGATGCCATCTCAACCCTCCTTTGACTTTCTATGCTTTTTTGTGTTTTCGCGCTTCTTGCCCGATGGTGGCAGCGGAGTGTATGCTTTACTCTCCTCCTCCATCTGAGCGATTGCTTTCTCAAGACTGGCTATATCCCTTTCAAAGGCATCGCATACATCAAGACATCCCATGCCGGGATCAAAACCATAGAGCAGATGGTTAAAGCCCGCGGCTCCCTCTGCTATCAGGCATTTTTCAACAAGGGCAAATTTATCAGCCAAAGAAGAAAGGATTTCTTCATTGTGTCTTTTTATTTCATCAAAAAGCTGCCTTGTTGAATCAAGGCATAGCTTGTTGAGCTTTTCAAGGAGCTCTCTTTCACAGGCCATTGCAGCTTTGACTATGGCGTCTCTTCTGACTGAGTGATCCCTGGCAGCCTTGTTAAGGCATTGAAGTGAACGAGGTTCGATTACGATAGTTTTTCTGATAGGCTGTTTTGCTGACCTGGCATTTGTTTCCTTCTTTGCCATATCGAGGATCCTTGCAAAACGGCTCTCAACACCCGCAAGATACTCATCCATCTTGCCAGTATAGCTCTGGTATTCCCGCTTGGATGAGTAATACTCAACAAGGGGTTTGAGGGCGGATTCTATTGCACCGGATATTCCTCCGTGTGCCCTTGCCGCCTGATGCAGGTCTTCAATGGTCTCAGCATCTAGCGCAAGGGTGGTCCTTGCGTTCTCCCTCATAGTATTTCTTGCTTGCCTTCTCACAGTTGTGAAATCTCCCACATAGTGAGAATTTACTGAAGCAATTACTATACCGCTTTTGATTACTGGAAGTGATATAGATGAATTTTGAGTAATAGGTTCCCGTTGCCCGAAGACTAACCGGATAAGTCCTGTCACCTAGCCATCAGTCATACTAGGACGCTGCAGCAAAAAAGCTATCTGTTATGAAAAAGTTCCAGCTAAAACCTGGCAATCAATTTGATGGGCTGAATAGAACTTCGAACGGCCCGAGGAATTTCCTCTCGGCTGACCAATCGGTAATTGCAAATACGATATCAGAGAAGGCTCCATCAAATTCGTTTTGAAGTGCTTCTCTGAAATCGATCGCGGTTTGATGGGGGTCATTGCGGAAGGCTCCGCAGCCCCATGCGCCGAGGACAAGGGCGGAGTGTCCGTAAGCAAGAGCGATTGCAAGGACCCTGTGGATGCGCTTGCGCAAAAGCTCTGCCGACTCCTGCTGACCTACTCTGGGTGCATATGGCGCTGCGCACGTAATGAAGCTCAAAAGCCACGTCCTCTCAAGGGCGGAGCCATCATCGTTTCTGAAAACCGGCACATCAGGAGAATAGATCGCCCAGTCAGTTGAATCCGGGCTCGGGCGCTTACGGTGTTCCGCATACATAGGATCCCCTACCAGAGTAACGTATAGTGCGCTGGAGCGGCATAGGACCTCCTCCTGGGCCCGGGCACCATGAAGGAATCCTCCTCCTGGATGAATGCCGTTTGCAAAATTAAGGGCTAGAGGTCTTAGGCCGCTTTCCACAAGGCGGCGAGAAGCGCCCAAGGTCGTCTCGTTTGTTACTTGGACCCTTGCTTCGTGGTAGGCTGGAGATTTGATAGTCGGAAGCTCTTTATCTGGCGGTATGCTCACCTTTGATAGACGGGCGTTTTCTACATGGCGGCTCCAATCCACCCTTATTTTTTCCGTGTACAAGTAGTGGCCATTGAAGCAGGCCTCAACTGCTGATCGACCGAGCTCTTCGGCGGTTGACCGGGGTATGTCCAGCTCTTTTCTTCGGCTCTCGGCCATCTCAACTGAGTCAAGGCAGGGTAGTAATTTTAGCATTTGTCGGTTTTATCTCCTCATTTCTACATGTTGTCTGGCCCACCTAAGTAGAGCCCTTTCTCCTTCTTTCTCCTCTTAATTCTTCGCCTGAATATCCTCGCATTTCACTTTTACGTCCGCTACGAAAGAACCGATTATTTCGAAGAAATCGTCATAGCGCTGGTTAACCTCTACAGCAGTCAGATTTCGGGCCAGCGAATCCGGCATGTTCCTCTTATTGGTCACACCGAACAATGCTCCTATCTTTATGACAAACTCAATCCCCAGCTTAGGATCGAGCCCTATCCTCTCAAGTTGTTCCGTTAACCACCCAAGGTAAACCTCGCCCGCTGTTGTAATGACAAATAGAGTGAGATTCTGCCTGCTGCCTCGCGGATCCGGCAACTGCAAAGAAACGCTGATTGAGCGCCATACCGGTATTGCTCCGATCTCCTTAGCGGAGTCCATCATACGCCGGAAGATGTCTTTTGTTCCCTGGTTGGTAATTGAGCCGAAAAACTCATCCTCGGTAAGAACTCGTCTCCTCGCGCTAATTCCTTCGTCTCTCTCTGTCTCGCTCTCCATTTCGATGTTTATTCTTGCCTCACCGGTTGTCTGCACACGTACCACCGCCCTCACTATCTCCTGAGAGTTTGCAAGCATCTGAGGAACGATAAGCCTTTTTCCAGGCAGTGAAGGACTCTCATATATCTGCAGTTCAACAAGTCCAAATGTAAACAGCAACTGAGGGAACCTGTGAAGCGGGGCTACCATGCTTTCAATATTCTCACGAATACCATCACCAACCACCAGGAGCAGGAAACGACCATTTTTGAGGGTCTTCTGGACTTCATCTATGAAGTCTTCTTGAGGCAACACCTCAGAGGGATATGTATTTGATACCTTGTCATATATTTTAGTATATTTCCCAAAGGACCCAAAAGGCGCCCCCAGCACCATCTTCTCAAGCTCACTGTACGATCTGCGAGAGAGCCTTATGGCATAATCAAGGATCTGAGCCACTACCTCACGAGTAGCCTCGGGGTTTCTCCAAAGCTTGGTCTCAACAAGCGTCAGACGACCCGAAGGCGATATGAACAGGTTGTCAATGCTGTCTATCTCCCTACCTAAAGAGACAAGCGGCGCAAAGGCCATGTCTATTTCTGAAACAGGCAGAAGATCCGGATTGGCTGCGAGGATTTCCTGCAGGTACCCCTCAGCTATTTGCCTGTCAGAAAAAAGGATTCGGTTGAGACTTACGTTTTTCTTGTCTTCATCTATTAACCCTACAACGATATTTATCCAGATACTTGAATAAGTTTCTTCTTCTTATGCGACGAATACGCACGGTAGTTTTTCAATTGTATCAATCTTACCAAGTTCATAGAAGAGTATATATCAAAGACACGTATGGGCAACAGAACCTTGAGAAGTATCCTAAGCTGCGACGGAGTAATAGCTGGCGCTTTTTTTTCCCAACCTGACCTTGAGATGCCAGAGGAAGAAGTGTACCAGCATGCACGTCAGGATGTGGTGCGACCATCCCGGTAGCTTCCTCACCTCATACTGATCCATGCCCAATTCCGTCTTGGTCTCCTCAAAGCATTGTTCAATAGCCCATCTAAGACCGCTAAGCCATACAAAGGTCTTCAACCGGGTGCTGATCATGGCGTTACTGATATAGAAAGAGTACTCGGGTTTTTCTCCCAGAGTTCGCTTTATAACAAGCCATACTTCCTTCTGCGGTAGATTGCCTGCAGACAGAATCACTCTCCTCTTGGTGAACTCATACTCGATGGGACCTTTCGTGCCTTCATTGACCTTGCGGCGGTACCAGAAATAACTGTTGATGCTTTTGGCAATGGCCATAAAGCTTAAGGGCTTGCTTTCAATTTTATTTGAAAGCACCTTCTTCCTTCGAACCTCACCCTTATACTTGTACTCTCTGATTATGGTCATGGGCTGTGTAAGCCAGCACAACGTATCGTGAGCCACTGAGACAAAGTAAGGGACCCCCGTTTCCTCGGCTGCTCCTATGAATTCAGGGCTTCCTCCATATAGGCTGTCTGCAACAATAAATCGAAAGGCAACTGCACCCTCCTGCCTTATCTCTTTGAGTAGCTCTGCGGCAAGCTGGGGTTTCGTCTTAAATTGGAGATCTCTGGGAAATCTGCACTTCCGCCTTCTTTCCTTATACTCCTCACCAAACCATTTCTCCGGCACAAACAGCCGGCTGTTTAAAAGGCAGTATCCGTGCTTCGATGCGTAGGCGGCGAAGACCCCCACCTGGCAGTTGTCCACTTTTCCTACGTTGCCGCAATACTGTCGCGCTACCCCGGCAGAGTTTTCCCCCTTCTTCACAAACCCGGACTCATCAAAAATGAGAACACCGTCACTGTCACCAAAGTCTTCATTTACCATACTATGATATTTAGATATAATCTTCTTCTCATTCCATGCCACGTCGCTAACGAAAAACTGTAGCGCTCTCACTTTGGCATTTTCTACATTTAGAGCAATGGGTTCTATGGATTTCCTTTCCAACTGGCTGAGCTGACCTACCATGTAATGAAAGAAGTTTTCCCTCGGCTCCTGTCGTGAAAAACAGTCTGCGAATTCCTGGTGAAAACCTTTCAGTTCTTCCATGAAGCCCTCTATATCACCGGTTTCTAAAGCGAACTTAGGTATTGCTAGATCATTGCCCTCTGTCCTGGTCTCTGGTAACATGGTCTGCCTCCTTTCGGTTGTTTTGAAAGGTATAGCAGACTAACTGACGTTGTGCAAGACTATTTATTTAAGTATCGTTGTAGGGTTAATTCCCTGAAAAAGGACCGGAGGCCTTGCTGCCTTGGAACTGCGAAGTAACGGTTCCGGAATAGCCGGTCTCAGGGTCATAGCAATTCATATCAACCTTGAATTGCGCATAATTACCGCTGCATGATCCCTGGTAAATATTTATGCCATACTCAGGCTGGCATCCGCTGTCAACTATATCTACCGTCCCGGTCAACTGGTTTCCATTCTGGGTGAATACACCTCTCAAGGTTCCGGAAAGCTCGCTATCCCAACCACTCGCATAAGATCCTTGCCATTCCCCCGAGAAATCCGCCGCCATCGGGGCATCGGGTAATACCAGGAAGAACATAATAACGAGGCACATCATAACTCCGGTTGACAAGGGTCTGAACATCGGGAAATCCTCCTTTTGATATGGTTGGTGATTAACCTTCATGCCCTAATGGGGAGAAGCGAAAAATGGAGATCTCCCCGCTTCCCATATCCCACACCCTCGATGGGAGAAGAAGGGGCGGGAGAGATTTTCATATAACATGCTTCCTTGCACCTGAGGAGGCATGGCGGCTAGTTCGTCTCTTAATGGCACGTTTTGTCCCATTTCGTCAAATTGTTTTGTTCAGTAAACCGTCCCCTCCTATGAGTTCAAAAATCCGAGGTAGGTGCGGCTTCTGCCGCACGAAAACCGTGCGCCCTGCGCCTGAAGGCGCACCTGCAGAAGCAGATTCCTGACCTGCATATACTGATCTGCGCAGCAGGGTTGACACTGGTTCTCCTTTCTCCTAACATCCCCTTCTCTCACATTAGGCTTCATAGGGATATCTGATAACCGTTAATGCACCCAATGATTGCTCAACTTGCGGGAAATCTATTTTCGTGAAAGACTAATAAACAGGCCTTATATGCTTACATCCATAGAAGAAAGTCCCCTTTTTCCAATCGCCAATCCGAAGAGCATCGCCTTTTTCGGCGCATCCAACAATATAGCCTCCATGGGAAGCAATCTCCTTGCCTCCGTCCTTGCGCTGGGATACGGTGGCGCTATCTATCCGGTTCATCCGAAGGAGACTGAGGTTCAGGGCCTTAAGGCATACGGGAGCGTATCGGACCTTCCCGTTGTTCCGGATCTTGCCGTATTCGTGATCCCAACGGCGCTGGCAGTCCCAACACTGGATGAATGCGGCAGGAAGGGCATAAAAAGCGCCATCATTGTTACGGCAGGCTTCAAAGAGGTGGGAAAAGAAGGGGCGGCCCGGGAAATGGAACTCCTTGAGGTCGCAAACAGATACGGCATCCGGTTTCTTGGGCCAAACTGCATAGGGGTAATCAACACCCATCACAAGCTAAACACCACCTTCATGGAGCACGAAGGCTCACCGGGTTTTATCGGCATGGCATCCCAGAGCGGAAGCTTCATCACCCAGATGTTTAGTTATCTGGACAGGCTCGGCCTCAATTTCAGCACCGGCTTCAGCGTGGGAAACGAGGCTACCATTGATATTGTTGACTGTCTGGAATATCTGGGGGCATGCCCCAACACAAAGGTCATAACCCTTTACATAGAGGGCATTAGACGAGGCAGGGCCTTCATGGAAAAGGCAAGGCAGATCGTGCGCAAAAAGCCCATCGTCGCTTATTACGCAGCCGGCTCCGAGACAGGCAAAAAGGCAGGCAAATCCCACACAGGCGCCATGGCTGGTCCTGACCCCATCTACCAGGCCATGTTCAGGCAATGCGGGATAATAAGCGCCTCATCGGTTACTGAATTATTCGACATGGCGTGGTTGCTTGGAACATTTTCTCCTCCTTCAGAAGACGGCATAGTCATACAGACCCACTCGGGAGGCCCAGGCACAGAGGCTGCAGATGCCTGCGGCCGGCTGGGCCTTACACTCCCATCCCTCTCCGCTGAAACCCGAAAAGGTCTGGGCGAGCTTGTTCCGCACACGGCGAGTATGAACAATCCGGTTGACATAACCTACAGCAAGGATCCCATGCACTATTTTAACGAGATACCGGCCGTGCTGCTCAAAGACCCTGGCTGCCGATGTTTTCTTATTTACTTCCACATGCCATTTCAGGTTATAAGCAGGGCCTTCAGAAAGATGGGATGGACGGAGGATATGATCGCAACCCGGGGAAGGGAACTCCTGATGGGCCAGAGCAACATCGTTGCGGGGCTCTCTGAGAGATACAAAAAACCCGTGGTAGGTTATACATACAGGGGGATGGATGATCCCTTCATCAAAAACGCCGTCAAGATGGGCATGCCTGTCTTTCCCGGCCCCCAGAGGGCTGCCCGGGCAATAAAGGCCCTTTTTGAATACGGCCATATAAGGACTAAGCAACTTGGTGAGAGAGCAGCCTAAGGCGCCATTAGCTAGCGAGGATATCAGGGAGGTTCTGGAGTTATTAAAGGGCCTTCAATATCCAGGCCTTGCGCCGGGCGCCAGATCTTTGCCCGGCCTTGCTGAAGGCTTAAGCGAGCTTCTGCCTGTCATGGTCTATAAAGAGGGCCGTTCATCCCTGTGGGCCGTGCTTCTGGGAGGAACAGGGACAGGAAAGTCCTCTATCTTCAACGCCCTTTGCGGAGCCCAGATAAGCGCCTCGGGGGTTGAGAGGCCCAAAACTTCCGGCAGCGTCGGCTTTGTCCACGAGGATGAGGATATCGCGCAAGGATTCCCCTTCCCCTTCATCGAACCCGTATTGATTCCCTTGGAAGAATTGCGGGGACCGATATCGGGAACGAGAGGGACCTTCCAGGCGGTGCGGCACTCCGCCCAGGAACTGAAAAACCTTGTACTTGTTGATACGCCCGATGTTGACAGCATTGAGCCTTTCAACCGCCTGACTGCCGAAAAGTTCTCTTACCTTGCAGATGTGATTGTCTTTGTAACAAGCCAGGAAAAATACGCGGATGAAGCCCCTTACCAGCTTCTGAAGAGGGAAACCGCCCGGGGAAAGACCTGTTTCTTAATTGTGAACAAGGTGTCTGAGGATATAACTCCTGATGAGGTATCCCGTACACTAAGCCTGCAGGAGGTTACAAGCGAAAGCCTTACACTCGCACTTATCCCTTATATTCCAGGAGATCCGTCAGGCAGTCTGGCCGATCAGAAATCCTTAAAAGACCTGAAACGCTTTCTTATTGAGAAGATCAACTCAGACAAAGGGCCATCGCCTCTCTCCCGCAACCGCGATATCAACCGCTTGAGGGCCGCCGGCAATCTCAAAGAGCTGGACCGACTTTTCTTACTTGAGCAAAAGGCGGCGGAAGAATGGAAAGGAAGGCTCGGGGACCTTTCATCAAAGGCATCCAGGGAGCTTATCTCCCTTGAGGAGAGGCGTTTTGCATCGGAAAGCAGGGAATATATCAAAACCCAGATCAGGGCATTTTTTGACCGCTACGATCTGCTTGCCCGGCCCCGGAGATTTGTGAGCGACCTGGTCCTCTTCCCCTTAAGGATGATCGGTGTTGTAAAGAACAGGGTGAGCGGATCACGCGAGGAGATACTTGAAAGGATGAAAAAGAAAGGGTCAACCTCGCCGGTCCGTGAAACGATAGAGAAACTGAACAGGGAAGTTCTAACGGATCTATCGCCCTTTGATGAGGATGCGCCGCTTCACAGGGCAATGAGGCAGGAGGGTATAAAGCTCGAACAAAGAGAGATTGAAGGTCTCATCATGCAGCAGCATGAGATGCTCCTGTCCTGGCTCGAGGATGCCTTTTCAAGGCTTTCAAAGGGACTGACCGGCTCACGGAAATGGGGCATTTACACCACATCAATGCTTTGGGGAGTCATGGTCCTTGCCCTTGAAACGGTTGTGGGAGGAGGATTTACGGTGCTTGACGCGATCTTTGGATCGGCCCTTGCGCCCTTCATAACGAAAGGCGCAGTCGAGCTTTTCGCAACCCAGGAGATAAAAAAAATTACAAGGGAGCTGGCTTCGCGTTACAGGGAAGGGCTCCTGGCTATAGTGGAGGAGCAGAGGAGGCGCTACGCGGACTGCGTGGACAGCCTTGCTCCCGGCCCTGAGGCCGTTAAAGCCGTTCAAAGGCTTCAGGAAAGGCTTTTTTTAAAAGGCTTAGAAAATGGTTAACGCAAAAGGACTACTTGAAACAAGGCTGCCGCGCCTTCTTTCCATGCTTGAGACCCCAGGGTTTCTCCTGATGGATGAAAGCGAAAGGGCGCTGCTTCTTAAGAAGGCGCTCTCCATCGCGGAACGGCTTGAAAGGCTTGGCTCAACGACCCTGGCAATAGGCATTGTTGGGGGAACAGGGGTGGGGAAATCCACGCTCATGAATGCCCTGGCCGGCTCAGAGATAGCCCACACAAGCCATAGAAGGCCGGATACTGATGCGGTGCTGATCTACAGACACGCATCAAGCGAGGCCCAGGCGCCGGCAGCATCCGGCATAAAGTTTAAGGAAATCCTTCACCGCGCGGATTCGGTCAGGGAGATCATACTCTGCGATCTGCCTGACTTCGACAGCCTGGTCAGGGAGCACGGGGACCAGGTCGCCGCATTCCTTGTCGAACTGGACATGGTTATCTGGGTGGTGTCGCCTGAAAAATACGCGGACGCACGGTTTCATGATCTCCTGGGAAAGACGCTCAAGTCCAGGGAAAACTTCATCTTCGTATTGAACAAGACGGATCTCATCTTTGACGGCGTTTCACCGGATGAGGGGGATAGAAGGCTAAAGGCCCTGATGGATGTCTTTCTTGGCTATCTCACATCATCCGGCATTGAAAGTCCAGTGATCTTTGCCGTCTCGGCAAGTAAGGCGGAATTCGGGGATGCAGCATGGAACAGGTTCAGTGCATTCAAAGACGCGGTATTTAAGAGGCGCGACGAAAAACAGATTCTCGCCATAAAGGCCGCAAACCTTGAACAGGAACTCTCGGCAATCCTCTCGGCACTTGACAAAAGATCTCTTGCAGTCTCCACGATAACGGATGCCCTCGATACCTTTCGAAACGAAATATCTAACGAGGGTGCCATTTGGATGCAGGCGGCCGAGGCCCCCATCGAAGAACTGAGCCAGCGATTCCTTGAGGCAAGAAAACTCGCTTCTGAGGCACATGAACTGCCCCTTGCCGGATGGCCGGGAAAGCTCTTTTTAATGATCGGTGCCCGAAAAGGCGCTTCAAGTATAGCCGACCATCTCCTTCCAAAGGATATCACCGAAGCGCTCAAGCCCCTTGGAGGGCATCTGGGCTATCTTGAAGACCGTCTCATAAACAGTCTGAGAACCCCCAAGGGAGTCCCCGGGGCATTTTTTGAAACACTCCATGAGAAAATAAACAGCGAAGGGCTTGCCTCAGAGGTGGAGGCACACTTTACATCCGCTGTCAGGGAAGCACTCTCTTCAAGGACTACAGCAAGAAGAAGGATGTTTGCCGCTTTTCAGAGGCTGATTTATCTGGCATGCCTTGTGTTTTTCCTGATGGCCCTTGCATCAGGCGGTTCATGGGAAGCATTCTTTCAGAACCCGGGGCCGGGATTATTTTTGATCGCCCTTTTTTCCACGCTCAAAAACCTATTTACCGCCTCAGGGCTTGCAGCCCTTTGTGTCTATGTGTTGATCTGCCTTTTCCTTGGTCTAAGGTTCTACTTAAGGGCCAGGAGATATCTGGAAGGTGAGGCAAAGGCCCAAGCAATTGCGCTTAAAAAAGGGCTCTTCAGTATATGGGAAGAAGCCTTCAATGAGACAGGCAGCCGACTTATGGCTCTTAAACAAAGGCTTACCTCAGAGGCAGATGCCGCATCAGGCATCGCAAAGGATACCCCCTGATCAGAAACAACATACCTGGCATCGGCATCAAATGCTTTAAGCCCAAGAGCAACCGACAGCCATGCCCGGGTAGGGCACAATGAAAGATGGAAATCACCCCACCCCTTCCTCCCCCGTCAAGGGGAAAGGATGACAGGCAAAGGGAACGCAGTCGGTCTCATGTATCATTGCGCCTCACAAGTCCGCCGGTTCTGAGAAGTTAAGCTCCAGCATCTTGATCCCTGCCAGAATGCGTATCGTGTTGCGCTGGAGGGCAGGCAACTCATCGCTCATGCTTCTCAGTTCTTCCGCAATTTTCTTCAAGGTCTCTATCCTGCTTCTAATGTCGCCAAGATCCACAACAATGCTCCTCCCCTAATACTTCGGCCTCAGATCCTTAAATCTCTTAGCTTTCACATCATATCTTGGAAGTTCACCGTAAGGATGAAACTCCAAGAGATAGCCAAGATTGGTCTTAAGCCTTAGCTGATCCTTAAGTTGAGTCTCAATCGCCTTGCGATCGCCTTCCCGGCCGCTCAGGATCTCGACCTTGAGGGTAATGCGGTCTACGTCCCCCTGCTTGTCCACGATGACTTCAAACTCATCGCCCAGGCCTTCGATCCCTCTTACCACCTCCTCGATCGCCGAAGGGGCAAGAAGCACCCCTTTAACCTTTGTGATGTCATCGGCCCTTCCCACAACCCCGCCCTTTATCAGTGGGGAGGTCCTGCCACAGGGACACGGATTCGGAGCCCATTCGATCACGTCCTTAGAGTCGAACCGAACGCAGGGCTGCGCAATCCGGTCAAATGCCGTAATGATCATCTTCCCCCTGCGGCCGGGCTCCTCTATATACTCTCCGGTCTTCATATCCTGAATCTCCACAAGGAAAAAGGGCTCGTTCACGTGAAGGCCTCCGGGCTGGGCCTCGCATTCAAAGCCCCAGGCTCCTATCTCGGTGGCGCCCGCATGATCATATACCTTGGCCCCCCAGGCATCTTCCATTCTTTTCTTGGTGGCAGGGATGTTTGCCCCGGGTTCCCCGGCACAGGTGATCTTTCTGATGGAGAGAGATCGCGGATCTATACCCATCCTGCTCCTTGCAGTTTCCGCCATGCCCAGCACATAGGTGGGAGTGGCCATCATGGCCGTGCAACGAAGCTCCTGTATCTTAAGTATCCTCGCCTGTGTATCCAGGACGCCTCCGGGGACTACCTCCGCCCCGATCTTCTCCGCCGCATAGTGGCCTGCCCAGAAGGCGACAAATACGTTATAGCCGAAGGGAAGAAATACGCGGTCCCTGGGACGGTAGCCCTGGGCCCACAGGATGTAAGACCAGCATTCAGCCCACCACTCCCAGTCCTGCCACGTATCGGGCTGATACACGGGCTGGCCAGTGGTGCCGCTTGTCTGCCTGAATTCGGAAACCTCATCGAGAGGCACGCAGAGGGCATCCCCGTAAGGAAAGGGGTCCTTCCGTTGAATCCCTCTCATCATGGACTTTTCCACGGTGGGGAGGCGCCTGACATCCTCCAGGGAGCGAATGTCCTCCGGCTTGACACCCGCCTTTTCGTATAGAGCCCTGTGGAATCTCGAATGCTCGTAAGCCCAGGAGAAAATCCTTTTGAATTTCTCAAGCTGGAGCTTCCTTATCTTTTCGCGCGGGAGGGTCTCCAGGATAGGATTCCAGTATTTTTGTTCGGAAATCATTCTGATCACCCTTTGTGAAGGCGGAGTTCAATCCCCTGCTATTTCATGAGCATAGCCGGTAAAAAGGTTGCTATCTGAGGGAAGATAAACAGCAGAAACGCGCAAAAAACCAGGCTCAACAGGAATGGATACACCCCGCTGTAGATAACGCCTAACGGCTGCTTTGTTACGGCCTTGACCACAAAAACATTGATTGCCACAGGCGGTATGACCACGCCCACCATCACGGTGATGGCGATAATCATGCCGAACCAAAGCGGGTCATAGCCAAGCTTTATGATGACAGGGTAAAAAATAGGGGTCGCAAGCACCATAAAGGCGAGATCGTCTATGAATGAGCCTCCCACAAGGTAAACGATACTGATTATGATCATGATCACATCCGGGCTGAGAGGGAGCCCCATGATCCAATCCGCCGCGAGCATCGGAATCTTTGTCCTTGCCAGAAAATGACCGAGGACCTGGGAGCCAGCAATCAACATGAGGACCATGCAGGCAGTCCTCAGGGATTCCACTACAGACTTGATGTATCCCTTTAGATCTATGTCCCTTTTCACAACAGAGAGGAGCAGCACTGCAAAGGTGCCCACGCTTCCAGCCTCAGTGGGGGTGAAAAACCCGTACATCAGTCCTCCGATTACGAGCAAAAAGACCGCCACGACCCAGAGCACCTCCGGCAGGGATACAAGGCGCTGCTTCCAGGTGGACCGCTCTCCCTTCGGGCCGAGTTCCGGGTTAAGCCTGCACCACACATAAATGATACAGATAAAGAAAAAGGCGATCATCAGACCTGGGACAATTCCTGCGAGAAAAAGCTTTCCAATGGACTGCTCAGTTATTATGCCGAAGACGATGAGAGTCACACTGGGAGGAATAAGGATGCCGAGTGTCCCCACGGTAGCGACAATTCCGGTTGAAAGTTTCTTGGCATACCCGTACCGATCCATTTCAGGAACCGCTACGCTTGCAAATGTTGCGGCCGTGGCTGGAGACGATCCGCAGATAGCTTTGAACACGGTCGCCCCTGCCACCGTGGCCATGGCCAATCCGCCTGGAATATGCCCTACGAATCGGTAGGCTGCCTCGTATAGTCTCTTTGCAATGCCGGCATTGAACGCGATCTGGCCCATGAGGACAAAAAGAGGGATTACGGTGAAGCCGTAGGAAGAAAAAACATCGAATATATCCTTGGCGAGAAGGTTCAGCCCGGCCTTAAAAGAAACTATATAGCTGAACCCGATAAATCCGACCAGCGCCATGGCAAAGGCCAACTCGATGCCGGTCATAAAAAGGACCAGCACCGTAGCGAGGCCCATAATCCCGATCGTCACCTCACTCATAGCTGTCTCCCATCACCTGAAAGATTTGAGCTATGAGCACGAGGCACTGAACGAAGCAGGAGAACCCAACCCCGAAAGCCACCGGATAGAAGGGCAACTGAAGTGTGAGGGAGACCTCCCCGGTGCGATAAAGATCCATTCCGAGCAGGATAAGATTCCACCCCAGAAGAGAAAACAGCCCGATTCCCAAAAGCCTCGTCAGGACGTTGATCGTTTTGCGTATCGCCAAAGGGAACCTCATGACAAAAAAATCCACGAGCACATGACCTTTAAGAAATGTGGTCAGAGGAACGGCAAAACCGATCACTATGGCCCCTGAAAAGGCCGCAAGTTCATAGGTGCCGGTAATGGGTCTTCTGAATGACCGCAGGATGACATCCAATACGGTGAGGAACATTATAAAGGTAATAGCTATGCCCGCTAGAACATTTAGGGCCTTACTGAGCCCATGCGCCTTATTGACCAACCACTGCATGAATAACCCCTGCCGGATGTCTTGGAAGCTTCCCTTTCCCTTACCAATCTTACTTCTGCAGTTTTTTAAGTTCGGCTTGACAGAAATCTAGCGCCTCTTTGCCGGGGAGTTTCCTATCCTCCATGCTTTTCACGTATTGATCCAGTATGGGGCTGACCAGTTTTGCCCAGCGGGCATCCTCTTCTTTGGAAAGAGAAACGATCTTGATGCCTTTTGCCCCTGCCGCCGCATAGCCTTCCTTGTCTATTTCATCCCATCCCTGCCCTGTCTTTATGATCCATTCTTCATTGATTTCTTCGATGATCTTCTGAATGTCGGGAGGCAGGGATGCCCATTTATCTTTGTTCATAACCACGAAAAAGCCTGTGGTATATGCCGATCCGAAGTTCTGAGTTGTTGAGCCAACCACATCGGCAAGCTTCCAGCCCTTCAGGGATTCCACCGGAAACACACCTCCCTCTGCCACACCTTTCTGTATGGCATCATAACGTTCGGGCATGGGCATGGCTACCGGCACGCCGCCCAGGGCCGCTACGATCTTGGAACTCAGGCCATGGCAAGCTATCTTAAGGCCCTTCAGATCCTCAAGCTTAGTCACAGGTTTCTTTGTATGCAAAAGGCCGGGGCCATGGGCATGGAGATACATCACCTTTACGTCGTCAAACTCCTTTGGTTTGAATTTTTTATAATAGATATTGATAAGTTTGGTGGCCTCCAGACCGTTTCTGTAACCCAGAGGCAGATCTATGACCTCCGTCAGCGGAAATCTGCCCCGGGTGTACCCCATGACAGACATGCCCACATCAGACAGGCCCTTTACTACACCGTCATAACACTGAGCTGCGGGAGTAAGGGTGCCTCCGGGGAAAACAGTTACCTTCACCCTGCCGTTGGTTCTCTTCTCTATCTCTTTTCCCCATTCCACGGAAAGCACCGCGTTTTTGTGGGGGGCCGGGAAGAAATTTGAGTAGGCGAGTTCAATGGGTTTTGCCTGACCGAAAACAGGCGTCGTGGAAAGCATCCATCCTGCAATTAACACACAAAAAAGACAAAAACCGCACTTTAGAACCATCATTTCTCTACCTCCTTGTTACTAATTAGGTTAGTGCATCAAATCTTGACCAAAACCGTATCTGCTCAGCAATTGGGATGGAGGCTTTGCGCAGACCCAGACATACAGGCCAGCAATCAGCTTCTGTAGGTGCGGCTGGAGCCGCACCTACCCCGGATTATTGAACTGATACCCAAAAAACGACCTTACATCGGCACCGGACAAAGCCCGGCGGCAGATATGAAACACAAGTGGGCACCATAAACGGATATACACTGCCTTTAACATCCCGTAAACCCTAATACAAAGTCAGCCTGCGTTCAAGGAAAAGTTTATGTGAAAACGCCCCTTCCCCTTCCTCTTCTCCCCTTTTACCGTCCAGGCGTCGAGATGCTGCGGCATTATTCCCTCCCTTTTTGCCGTCGAAACGTAGGGGTACGGCATCATTATTCCCTCCCCCTTGACGGGGGAGGGATGGGTGGGGGTCATTTTCATCCTTCGTTGTGCCCCATTCGGGCGTTGCCGTTAGAAGATAACCCTCACCTCGGGGGCTTCATCCCGATACATCTCCTCTATCACATCCTTGAATCTTTCCCTCACCACCTTGCGCTTTACCTTGAGGGTTGCCGTAAGTTCCCCGGTATCCTTTGAAAAGGGATTTGCTATCACTGCGAATCGCTTTATGGTCTCAAAGCGGGCAAGATTCGAGTTGATCGCTGCGACCCTTTCCCTGAGGGCTATATTAAAGGATTCATTGCCGAGAACCTCCTCGATGGCTCCCGGGGGAATTCCCTTATCAGAGGCAAGCCTCAAAGCCTCATCCGGATTTAGATTGAAAAGAGCCGTCAAGAATTTCCGCCTGTCCCCCAGGACTATCACCTGTTCAAAGAGAGGGTCGGATTTGAAGAGGTTCTCTATCTTCTGGGGGGCGATGTTTTTTCCTCCAGATGTGATGATGAGGTCCTTTTTTCGGTCAACGATGCGCAGAAATCCGTCCTCGGCAACCTCTCCTATGTCGCCCGTCCTGAGAAACCCGTCCTCCGTAAAGGCCTCCCTTGTCTCCTGCTCCATGGCCCAGTATCCGGCAAAAACATTTCCTCCCTTGACAAGGACCTCACCGTCTGAGGCGATCTTGATTTCAACTCCCGGAAGCGGCCCTCCCACCGTGCCGATCCTGCTTGAGGAGAGTGTGCTCATAGTGGCGGGCGCAGTACATTCGGTCATGCCGTAACCTTCAATGACCTTTATTCCGGCCGCATTGAAAAAGCGGATGATCTCCGGCGCGGTCGGCGCCCCTGAGGCGGTCATCCAGCGAACCCTTCCTCCCAGGGCCTCCTTAAGCTTCTTGAATATAAGGGCATAGGCGATCCTGTATTTAAGCCTAAGAAAGGCCGGAGCCTGCTTTCCCTCCTCCTCCAATGCAACCATCTCAGTGCCTGTGCGGTGTCCCCAGTGGAACACCTTTTGCCTCCACATAGGCTGCTCAATGACCTTCGCTGTTATCCTTTGATAGACCTTCTCGCAGACCCTGGGGACAGCCAGGATAAGGGTGGGTTTCTTTTCCTGGATATCGTTAACAAGAGTTTCAACTGATTCGGCATAGGAGGCCGTGATCCCTACAAACATCCCATAGAAGTGCCCCGCTATCCTTTCAAAGACGTGGCTTAAGGGGAGAAACGGCACGGTTGAGTCGCTTTCGTCAGCATATCTTGGTCTTATCCGGTCGAGGGCCTCCACCACGGCCATGATGTTTGAGTGCGTGATCATGGCCCCCTTGGGAACGCCTGTGGTTCCGGAGGTATAGACGATGGTCGCGAGATCCGAGGGAACTACCGCCTTTGAAAGCTCCGAAAACAGGCCAAGGTTCTTTTCGCGCTCCTTCCTCCCATCGTCCATAACCCGCTCAAGGTCAAGCACCCAATCAGGCCTGTTTTTGACCCCTTTGGAAGCATCCATCAGGATCGCCCATTCAAGAGACGGACAATCATCCCTTGCCGATGCGATCTTATCAAGTTGAGCCTCGTTTTCAACGACCACGGCCCTTGAGCCCGAGTTTGATAATATGTATGAGATCTCTTCGGCTGCCAGGGTCGGATAAAGCGGAACCAGGCAGGCCCCTATTCCCAGCACCCCCATGTCCGTGTATAGCCATTCAAGGCGGTTTTCAGAGAGGATCGCAACCCGGTCGCCCTTTCTTATCCCCAGGTCGTAAAGGCCCAGCCCAGTTGCCCCGGCCCTTTCATGGTACTGGTTCCAGGAGGCAGACTGCCAAACCCCCATGACTTTCTTCTCGACCGCCGTCCTCGGCCCAAACCGCGCCACCCTGTTTCTGAAGACCTCGTTGATAGTCTTTTCCATGGGCACACTCCTAATAGAAGATAAAGGGGGAAGAAAAAACCAGAAGAGCCGTTTACCCGAAAACTCTATTAGCTTTCAGGTAAAAAGTCAACAGGCTAAGGAAGCTATATAACCTCATCTCAGGAAGACAGTATCAAAAACGGACCGCACGATACAGAAAGACGGCATAAAGATTACCGCGGCACCAGATTCCATCTTTTCCCGGTGGTTGGCTGGATGGAATAGAAAGGAGAAGAAAAGGCCAATGTCTATTGGCAACTCCAGATAGACTCTTTCGGAAGGACGTTTCAGGCCTGTTCTTGTCTTGTGGCTATTCCATTCAAGGCAATTCCCGCGACATAAGGGGCCTCTCCGCGGCAGCCCAGACAGGCCGGACCGTCTTCCTCTGGATAGGCCTCCCCGCACAGAGGGCATCGGGCAATAGATTTCATGTGACTCCGTCCCAGAAATGCTTTGGCCACCTGCACGGGTAGGGTAGTGCAGATGGAATCCCCGGCAGCTTCGATTTCCGCAAGAAGCCTTTCCTCGTTTTGGTCTTTCTTTTCAACAAGCTTGAGGAACCATCCCCTGATCTCAGGCCATCCTCCAAGCTTGTCCATATCCAGATAAGTCCTGAAGCCCAGCCCCGTAAACTTGTCGAAGAGGCACAGGGCGAATCGGCCCAGGTTCACGAGCTTGAGCCTCTGATTTCCCAGGCTGCACTGGGTCAGGAGCTGCACCGCGTCAGGCAGGCACTTGGGCGTCTCAACGATCACTTCAAACAAGGTTCCTTCGGCAAGGCCTGCCCGGGCGGCAACTACCATGTAGCCTCCGATGAGGAGCCCGGGCGCCGGATAGCCGTGGAAGGCCGCTGCCTTCTCCTTGAATTCCTCGAAACTGTATGAACCTATCATCATTTCCGTTATTTTCCTTCATCACCCTCATGGCGTGCAAAACAAAATATGAAAATCACCCTCACCCATTCCCTTCACCTCAATGAGGAGGGATAAAGGTAAGGCGCATTTTCATATAGACGAGAAGCCGCCCCTTTTTTTCCGAGATACTCTATTATACTCATTCTTGAGAGACCGCAATCTCTTCCTCGCGCATAAATCCTGTGAGCATTCGGGCAAAGATGCTGTAAAGGGGTGTCTCGGCACGGGCCGCAATGTTTTCAAGACAAGGAAAACACCAGCGGGACAGATGACCCCTGATAAATTCCCTCTGTTCCCGGCTTATATCGGCAGCCCGCTTAGATTCCTTCTTATCCAGAGCGGCTGCCGCTCTGTTGCAAAGATGAGCCATGAATTCCAGTTCTACGCCAAACTCATCCGGAAAAACGGCCTCTGAATCACGTGGCGCTAGGCATTCCTTCCGGTAGATTTCGGATACCTCAAGGGCCTCCTTACCCATCAGCATGGATTTATCAGGCCTTCGGCCGGTGGTTTCCTGCTGCCGGTAAACGGACTCGTAAGGATGAACATACCTATCTCCGGGGACACGGAAGAGGCCGTCAAAATCCACCTGAAAATCCTCGAATTGCCATTTGCCTTGGGCATATTCAGAAATCAGGGCACGAAATTCTTCAATAACCTCTCGGTCATCGCAAAAATCAAGGATGGCGCTCATGCCGGCTGGTCCTAACAAACGGTCTACCCATTCTCTAGACGGCTCCTGGGAAAACGCACCGGCAAAAAAGGTGTAAACCTCCCCTCGTGCCCTTTCAAGCTCCACTCGATCGGCGGCGGTCTTCAAGTCCTTGTCCTTTGAGCCTGCCGTATAATCTTTATCTTTATTCATCTCCAAATGTTCATGACAGGAATATTTTTTTACCCCCGCGCATGGAAATCCCCCTTCCCGCAGATAAGAGAGCAGACCTCTTTTTCTGGCCCCTGATTCCCGGGCACTGATCCCTGGCTTGATGATTGTATTTTCAAGGTAAATCTCCTGCTTCATCTCACAGGATCCTGGTTTCGCTTCTGTTCAACTAACCCCCATGCCCTGAAAGGGGCACAACGAAGCATGAAAATCACCCCCACCCCTCCCTCCTCCGTCGAGGGGGAGGGATTAAAGGAAGGAGCATTTTCATATAAACCTGAAGGACCGCAATCCTTCCAAACCTGCTCTACACCTTCTCCACCGCCACCCGCGAATCAAAAAACGATGAACTGCCTCCTATGGGATCCTGCAGGCACACGTCCTTCAGGTAAGGGTCAACCATCATAACCGGATTGGCCGAGCAGCCTTTACCTATCCAGGCGGCGCTTTCGCTGTTCTTGCCGTCCAGCTCAAAAGCTTTGCTGCCATACTGCCAGTGCCCGAGTGAATGGGGGATGGCGATAATACCGGGACGCATACCTTCGGTCACCCAGGCCTTCCCCTTCACACCTTCCAGATGGCTTGCGGAATAAACGCGCACCCAATCGCTGTGCTTGATCCCGAGTTTGGCGGCATCGCCGGCGTTAATCTGAACGCATTCCTCAGGGGTCACCTCCATAAGCCAGACGCTCGCGGCGGTTCTGGCCTGTGCGTGATAGACCGGGTGATAGGTTATTATGTGAAAGGGATACTTGTCAGCCATCGCCTCGATGGGTCGCCCGATGATATCCCTGATGGGCTCGTAGTAGGGTAGCCCGTCGAAATATTTGCCGGTCATGGACTCCCTGGTGGTGGCCAGCTTCTCGTTATAGATGAAAACCGGGCCCTTGTAGGCGTGCCTGGTGTAGGGGCCGTTATAGGCCTTTTCGTAGCCTTCAAAACGACCGCCCCTGGCCACCACGTACTGCACCTTTTCATCTTCAGTGGCGCCGGGGACCGCCTCGCCTTCCTTGTCCCCGTAAGCGATGTTGGCAGCCAGACGCTTGTACCAGTCCCATGGGGTATTGAGATCCCTACCCGGCCCCAGGCCGTCCTTGCCGTAGCCAGGAAGACCCATCTTCAATGCCAGATCAATAAATATTTCCTCAAGCATCCTGGTATCCTTGAACACCGGTTCCACCACCGGTTGCCGCAGCCCGCTGGTGGTGGTGAGTATGGTCGGGGCCACGTGCGGGGTGCCGTAATCCTCCAGGTAGTGGCGGCAAGGCAGGATGTAGTCCGCCAGGGACGAGGTTTCCCCCATCACGATATCTATGGCCACAAACAGAGGCAGCACCTTGGGGTCTTTTACCGCCTTCATCAGTTGGACACCTGCCGGGGCCGAATACACCACGTTGTTCCAGTAGGTGATGAGGCATTTCACCTGATAAGGATACTGGGCGGCGATGCTGGGAAATACCTCCTGATATACGTGGTCGTTTCCGAAGGGAAACCAGGGGCGCTTTGCCGGATAACCCTTCTTGGCAAACTCTGTGGAATCCTCGTACTTCACCTTGTGCCTGTCTATGGGAATGCCGCTCGCCTTTACCGCTCCGGGAAGGAATTCTTTATTGTCGGTAAGCTTGTATGGGTTGCCGGGTTTACCGCCCATCTCATGCCAGTGGCTTCCGCCGTGGGCCTCACATCCGCCTTTCCAACTCACGTTACCGATCAAAAAATTAAGCGCCCCGAGTGTGCGCGAGGCGTAAGTTCCGTTTGTGTGCTGCGCAGGACCCCGGTAAAAATCGGCTACGGCCCTTCGGCCATGGGAGGTGAAATCGTCCGCTTCCCGTTCGATCTGCTTTGGCTCAATGCCACAAATTGCGGCGTAGTCCTTGATGGAACGTTCCATGACCCGGTCTTGCAGCATCTTGTAAACGCTCTTCACCCTTACCCCGTTGATTTCGGTATCCACCAGAAGATCGGCCTGAGCGACCTGTTCCGCCGGAACAAGCCTGCCGCCAGCCATGACAATAAGTTGATCGCCCTCCCGGTGAAGTTTGCGGGTGTCTTCGCGCACCAGCATCGCAGCGTCGCTCCATGTCAGATGCCCGGACCCTTCTTTGGCAGCTTTTGCATTGGGATAGGAGAGATATTGCAGGTCTATCCGGTCATTTTCCATCATCCATCTCATCATCCCCAGGGCAAAGGCTGCGTCTGTTCCCGGCAGGATCGGAACCCAGCGGGCCGCCTTGGCGGCGGAATTGGAAAAGCGAGGATCAACTATGATAAGGGTTCCGCCCCGTTCACGGAAAAAATTCAGCTTGCGCGCCAGGGCCTGCATGGGAAAGTTTGCTTCATAGGGTGTGGTGCCGAAGAAGATGATGTACTCTGCGTTCAATATATCCGGCTTGATATGGTGTTGGCCCTTGAAGCAAAGATCAAGGCCCACGTGGTGGGAGGTCTCGCAGATGGAGGTGTGATCCATCCGTTTATTGATGGTGCCGAAGCTCCCGCTCATCCATCGGTCGGTAAATTCCTTGCGGCCGTGTTCTATACGGCCGGGCATGAACACCAGTTGATTGGCCTTGGGGCCTAGTTCCGGAGCGTTCGGATCTATCGGGTCGAAATTGCGGATGGCCTTGAGCCCGTCCACGTGGCCTTCGCCGAATAGATCTCCGCCGTTTATGATCTCTGCGTAAGCCTGATCCCAGGTGATGGTCTTCCATTTGCCTGAGCCTCGCGGCCCCACACGCTTCAGCGGGTGTTGCACGCGGTACGGATTGTACATGGTCTGGATAGTGGCCCCGCCCTTGGCGCAGACCGTTCCGTTCACCTTTTCCGCTTCCCTGGCGTCGGTATCGTAGGGAATGTGGGGCTCCCGGGTATTGGGATGGTATGGGTTTCCGTCTATCTTGACAGCCACCCCGTCCTGGACCTTTACCTGCAATCCGCAGGCGCTGTGGCATCCGAGGCACACGGTACGAACCACTTTGGCAGCTTTTACAGGATCGGGATCAGGAGAGCCGCTGATCCAGGGCTTAATCCTGCTTTCTTCCTTCAGACATCCGCCTGCTGCCGCAAGAGCCGAAAGGGCCATGGCCCCTTTGATAAAATCTCTTCTGCTGGTACCCATAGATAAGCTCCTCCTCGGGCTAGCTTTCAATGTTTTCATAGGGGAGAATTTTATAGGTGGCGAGGAACACCACAAACATTATTATCATGAGCGCTATGCCAAAAGTCATCCTGACTGGTTCGGGCGACAGCGTTTCCCAGTTGAAGTGGGTCATGGGCAACATTTGGCCGCCGATGAATATGTTGACGCAACCGAACAGGGTGCCGATCAGGGTCGCGATCGCAGCGATACAGGACACCAGAACATTTCCCCGCATCTTTCGGTAGAGCATCAGCGCAAAAGGCAAGGCAAGACCGATGACCACCTGGAATGTCCAGAATTGGAATGCCCTCGGACCGCTGAAAAACACGTGGCTCGCAAGCCTGCCGCCTATGCCGGTGTACTGCAGGAGCACAAAGTAAATGAAAAATACAGCCGCCTGCCCCACAACGGAATACTTTAAGAGTATCCCAAATTCGGTTAGGTATCTTCTCTGTTCAGTCAGAGCCTTTGAACCGGTATGGACCAGGCTGTTTTTCAGGTGGGTGAGTAAAATCAGAAAAGCTGAGCCGGAACAGGCACCGAATGCAAAAAAGATGAACACCATTACAGAAGAATGCCACATCACTCTGCCTTTGAAGGATGACAAGAGAATGCCAAGGTAGATCAATCCCAGGAAGGAAAAAAAGAGGCTGGCCCCGGCCCAGAATCGTTCCCGTGATTCCTGACGCCTGCGGATTTCAGCGATAGAGCCCTTCTCCTTTTTCCCGAAGGTCAAAAGCCGGTAGATAAACTGAAGCGCCCCCGGCTGCCCGGCCAGATGCATCAGTTCCGGGCGAAACAAGTAGAAGGCGTGCATTGCGTAGGTGATCATGCACAGGGTGATGACATAGACCCCGTAGGCCACCGGCGAGGTCCAGTGCCAGTGGTAGAACATGGTATAGAATCTTTCCGGATGCCCCAGATCCGCCACCAGAAACAGAGGCACCAGGGCAAGAATTATGAAGGGTTGAAAGCTTCCGACCTTTTCAAGCGGGCGATAATCTTCCGTGCGGTAGTAAAGCCAGCTCATGTGGGCTACAATGTGCGTTCCTTCCGCAAGCGAGATCAGCCACAAGTACCAGGCGATCAGATAACCCAATGCCACGTCGTGTGATACCCAAAATATATATTGACTGGTTTCGTTCATGAGCGACTCCTTCCCAGCAACCTGTGATAGTCAGGTCCCATCAGGTTTTCGTCAGCGTAAACGTAATGTACCTTGGGCCTGGTGTCCAAATCCGCCCTGAGCCTCTGGGTGCTGTGATTTTGCATGTACCGTGACACTTCGCTTTCCGGATCGTTCAAGTCCCCGAAGATCCTGGCACGGCCGGTACAGGCATCAACGCATGCCGGCTGAAGGCCCTTTGTGATCCTGTGGTAACAGAAATCGCACTTGTCAGCCGTTTTAGTAATGGGATTGGGAAACCTGGCGCCATAGGGGCAGGCCACAACGCAGATGCGGCAACCTACGCAGACATCTCGGTTTACATGCACCACCCCGTCTTCATAGGTGCGGTAGGTCGCCCCGGTGGGGCATAGGTTAAGGCAGGGGGCATCTTCGCAATTATTGCACAGGCGCGGCAGAAAATGGGTGCTCACGTCCGGATAGGTTCCCTTCATGCCTACCTTTACCCAACTCCGGAAAAATCCGTCAGGCACATTGTTCTCGCTCTTGCACGCTATGGTGCATCCCTGACAGCCGGTGCACCGGTTGGTGTCTATCACCATGGCGTATTTCTTGACGGCTCCCGCAGCACCGGCCTCTTGAGCGGTTTGTGCGAGCAGCACACCGGCCCCAGCCGAGGCCACTTGGACGCCCAACTTGTGGAAAAAATCTCTCCTGCTGAGCGCCTGGCTTTTTTTCTTCATACGCACACCTCCTTTACGGGAATTGGTTCCATCGACAAGCGTTTCCATGCGTAGCGCACATCATAATGCCGCAAGCCGAAAGCACTATCAAACAAGAAAAGGGGCCGCTTCAGCTCGGCAACCTGTCAGCATCGGAAGAAGGCAGCGAAGAATCGCTTGAAAAATATTACCTCTTTGTCTGCATAATAATCTATATTTTTACAATATAGAATTCAATATTACTGTGA
>Ga0210015_1000631_pt1 | contig 36759 bp, 25 predicted proteins | sample CryGeymeta201522_FD_185471 | JGI IMG/M metagenome (GOLD analysis project Ga0210015, IMG submission 185471) | Groundwater microbial communities from Crystal Geyser aquifers in Utah, USA - Crystal Geyser metaG 2015-22 (SPAdes) (version 2) | ecosystem: Environmental > Aquatic > Deep subsurface >...
TTTTGCGCAAACCTTTGGAGCAAACAATGGATTCCGCCTTCACTGATGGGAATGCCAAAAGCATCGTTCAAGGTCTCTTTCATTCTGGCAAAAGGCAGCTATTGACGGGCGTGAAAGTAAGCGACAAGCGCTTCCACTTTTTTCTCTAATGCTTCAAGGCGTCTTATGAGTACTTCGATTTTTAAGCCATGAAAGTACAAAAGCTAAAAGTTTCTACCTAAGATATTCAATGACTATGAGGTATGAACGCAAGTTTTTTTAGCAACTTTATGGCATGAAATAAATGCCTATATTTGAGACTGATTAGTTACAAAATTTTTATTTAGACAAAATCTTAATTTATTCGAAAAAAAACTAATAAAAGTTAATAAATAGTAAGGGTATTTTAAATAAGCTTCGTCCTTAAAAAAAGGAGAGAAGATTTAAAGTAATGAAAAAGGTAAAAATTCAAAGAAAAATAGTTAATTATATAAATAACCAAGCGTCTTATAAAGATCTGGAATTTCTGCAGAAGTGGTTAAGAAAGTCTAAAAACATTGACAAATTTAACGAGTTTGTAAAAATAAATTATGCAATTGAATACAACTTGAAAACGTATGATTCTGAAAAAACAAAAAAAGAGTTATTGCGTCTTATTCAAAATGATAAGAAAATGCAACAAAAACTCACTATAAATTCATTATTAAAATATGCTGCAATATTTGTAATTGTGTTTGGAATTGGTGCAATTGTAAAATTAGCTTTTGTAAATGGGCTAAAAAATAATCCAAAAATTTCCAAAAATGATGCTATTACTCTTGAGCTTGAAGATGGTAAAATTGAAGTTATTTACCCAGAGGCAAACAAGAAAATTAGAGATGCGCAAGGAAGGATTATTGGTAGTCAAAAGAAATTACAGCTATTTTACAACAGCAATACAAAACCATCAAAATTAGCTTATAATACCATTAGGGTACCTAACGGAAAAAGGTTCGACATTATATTGTCAGATGGCACCCATGTATATTTGAATTCAGGGAGCTCCATGAAATATCCTGTTGAATTTATAAAAGAAGGAGAAAGAAGAGTTTTTTTGAATGGAGAAGCATATTTTGATGTGTTTAGCGATAAAAGCCATCCATTTATTGTAAACATAAATGACACGAATGTACAGGCTTTGGGTACAGAATTTAATATATCATACTATCCTGAAGATTCCATGTTCAATACGGTTTTAGTTAAAGGAAGCGTAAAAGTATTTAAAAAAGGAAATGATTATCAAACTTCAGTTATCCTTGAGCCTAGCTATAAAGCAGAATGGGGTAAAGAATCAAAAATATTTTTCGTTGAAAAAGTTGACACAAAAATATACACAAGCTGGCTTAACGGCAAATTAATTTTTAAAAATACACAGTTCAAAAACATTATTAAAAAACTTGAAAGACACTATAATGTTTCCATTATAAATAAAAATACAGAATTAAATAAACAGTATTTTGATGCCACATTTGATGTTGAAACAATAGAACAAGTATTAAATTCTTTCAAAAAAAGTTATGAAATTAATTACACCATCAAGAATAATCAAATAATTATTAACTAACTAAAAGTAAAAAATTTATGAACTAAACTTAATCAACTAACTCAATTCGCCTTATAAAAAATAAAGAATCGGAAGATGGGCAAACACCTTCCGATAATAAATAACGTGAATAAAAAAAATTATTAATCACTAATAAAAACAAAAGTATGAAAAATCTTATTAGGAATAGGAGCAAGTCCTTATTCTGCTTAAAATTTAATTTAAAAATGAAATTGACCACATTTTTACTGATTGTTTCTATGTTTAAAATAGAAGCAAGCAATTATGCCCAAAACACAAAAATAACATTGGAGCTAAACAATGTTACTATTGAAAAGGTGTTAAACGAAATTGAATTAAAAACAGATTTCAAATTTTTTTTTAACAGAAGCGATATTGATGTTAGTAAACTCGTTTCTGTAAAGGCTAAAAGAGATAAAGTCAAAAATATTTTGAACCAAATGTTTTTAGATATGTCAGTTTCTTTTGAATTATTGGATAAACAAATTATTATAAAAAATATTCCTGAAAATAATGAAGAAAATCAAATTAATCTATTAATTGACCAGCAAAAAGAAATTAAAGGAGTGGTGACAGACCACAATGGTGCAATACTTCCTGGTGTAGAAGTTATTGTTGTTGGAACAAATAGAGGTACTCAAACTGACTTTGACGGAAAATATAGCATAAAAGCCGAGGAAGGAGATTTTCTTGAATTTTCATTTATTGGAATGAAAACCGAAAAAATAGTAGTGGGTACATCAACTACTATTAATGTTCAACTTAAAGAAGACGCTGCGTCTTTAGATGAGGTGGTACTAATAGGTTATGGGCAAATTTCTAAAAAAGATTTAACAGGAGCAGTAGCATCTGTGAGTGAAAAAGACTTTAAATCGGCAACAACATCAGATCCTACTTTGGCCTTGCAAGGACGCGTTGCTGGTGTATATGTACAATCAAATGGCGGATCTCCTGGAGCTAGTGTGAATGTGCTTATTAGAGGTGCAGCATCGATTACTAATGTAGATCCTCTTTATGTAGTTGATGGTGTATTTCTTCAATCCTTAAGTTCCATAAACCCTTATGATGTAAAGTCAATTGAAGTTTTAAAGGATGCTTCTGCTGCTGCAATTTACGGTTCTAGAGCCGCAAACGGCGTAATAATAGTAACAACTAATAGAGGGAGACAAGGTGGCCTCATCGTAAATGCGCATTCTTCATTAGGAATTACTACCGTTACAAATAAATTAAATCTTTTAAATGCAAGGCAATATGCAGATGTGAGCAATATTGCTTTTTCAACGCCTGCGCCTGCAAATTCTACCGCTTTTGATCCTAACATTGATACAGACTGGCAAAATTTGTCATTAAGAACAGGGGTTGTGGAGGATTACGGATTTGATATTTCTGGTGGTGGTGAAAATTCATCAATATTTTTTTCAGCAAATTATTTTAAAGAAAAAGGTGTGGTTATTTCATCTGGTTTCGACCGTATCAACATTCGCGTTAATTCAGAATTTTGGACGACCAACAAAAAATTTAAACTTACCCAATCTTTAGCCTTAGCTCAGAAAAATTTAAATGAAAATAATTTCTATGGAAATGACGGTTTTGATTTTCCAACGATTCCTCTTCGTGACGATTTTGGTAGTTTTGTTGCTCCAAATGCCATTGATCATGGTGTTTCGGTTGGTTTAAATAGATATGCCAGCGCACTTACTTTTGATGATAAAAATCAAATTAATGAGGTTTTTGGGAATATTTCTGGAGAATTGGAAATTTTGCCTAATTTAAAATACAAATTAAATTTAGGCTTGAATTTTCAATCAAATTATAATTCCATATTTGTTCCTACCTATTTTTGGAGTGTTTCCAATGCCCAGTTTAACCAGAATGCAGAGGCTGACTTAACAGAGGACAGAAGCACTCGTATTGATTTGCTGATGGACAACACCATAACCTATACAACAGATATAGATAAGCATCATATAAATGCTGTTATAGGAAATACTAGAGAAAAGATCACAAGTAGGGGGACTTCTGTATTTGTGAGTGATTTTCCTTCAAACGATATTAGAGTAGTTTCCGGAGCATCAAGTTTTAACAGCGCAACTGGAGAAGAAATAATATCTGGTCTGCAATCGTGGTTTGGCCGAGTAATTTATGACTACGACAAAACCTATTTTTTAACTGCTACTGTGAGACAAGATGAATCATCAAGATTTAACAAAGACTTTAGAACTGGCACTTTTCCTTCTGTTTCTGCCGGCTGGAAAATTAGTAATGAAGACTTTTTTGCGGAAAATAATGTGTTCTCTGACTTAAAGTTACGTGCAAGTTATGGAGAACTTGGATCCCAAAATGTTCCTGACTTTGCGTTTAGCCCAGTTATTAACATAAACTCTCCATATACTTTAGGTTCTAATCAAACATCATCAACAGGTTTTTCAATTACACAGTTCACAGTGCCTAATTTGAGATGGGAAACATCAAAGACCACAAATTTTGGTGTTGACGCTGGATTCTTTAATGGTAAATTAAATGCAAGTTTAGATTATTATGTTAGGAAAACGGAAGATATTTTAATTAGTCTTCCTATTCCTCCATCATCAGGATCAAATCTGCCTATCACAGTAAATTCTGCCTCAGTTGAAAATAAAGGTTTTGAATTAAATATAGGTTATAGAAATAATGACAATGAAGATTTTACTTATTCTGCTAATTTTAATATCAATACTACCCAAAACAAGGTAACTTCTTTAGGGCAATTAGGTAATCCAATTATAGGAGGAATATTTTCTGCTGATTTGCTCACATCTACCAGAGCTAACAAAGGAGATCAACTGGGTGTATTTTGGGGATATGAAACTGCTGGATTGTATGGATCTCAAGCTGAAATAGATAATGACCCTAATCTTCGAAATGACACAGCAGCACGTTCAATTCTGAAACCTGGAGAATTGATTTGGGTAGATCAAAATGGTGATGGAATTGTGAATGATGATGATAAAGTAAAAATAGGGGATCCTTTTCCTGATTTTGACTTTGGTTTAAATTTAAGTGCCAGTTATAAAAATTTTGATTTTTCTTTATTTTTTCAAGGTCAAGTTGGAAACGAAATATTTAATGCAAGAAAATATTATTTGAATTTTGAAGAAAGAAGTAATTTCTCTACAGATCGTTTAAACGCATGGAGTTCAACTAATTCTAACTCAAATATTCCAGTGATAGGCGCTACACGAGTAGATGCTTCAGATTATTATGTTGAAAATGGAAGCTATTTAAGATTAAAACAGTTACGTATAGCTTATAACGTAAAAGATATGATTAAAGGGCTATCAAATACACGATTTTTTATAGGCGGTCAAAACTTATTAACTTTTACTGGCTATTCCGGTTACGATCCTGAATTGGGCGTTTCCACCTCTACAGGAGGCGCAAGACTTTTAAGCAGAGGTGTGGATAATACTTCTTACCCACAGAGTATTCAAGTTACAGCGGGTATCCAGTTAACTATTAATTAATAAAACTTAGAAACGATGAAAAGACATATAAATAAATCATTTTTTTATATATTGGGCTTGTTGCTTTTAACAGGTTCCTGTAAAACCGATTTACTTGATCAAGTAAATCCAAATGCACTATCCGTAGACCGCTTTTTTAAAGACGCAAAGGATGCTCAGTTGGCTCTTGTTGGCGCTTATTCTCCATTAAGCACTCATTTTATGTGGGGGAGATACGTGCCTCTTGTTACAATTAGAAGAGCAGATGAATATACCCCAAGTTTCCTTCCCGGAAAAACAGAAGGAATCATAACAAAATCTACTGATATATTTCTTCCAACTCCATGGCCAGCATCCTATAAGGTAATCTTCAGAGCGAATACCATATTAGAAAAGGTTCCTGCAATAGAAATGGATGACACTGAAAAAAATGAAATTTTGGGACAGGCTTATTTTTTAAGAGCATTGGCCTATTTTTACTTGTTGAATATTTGGGATAATGTACCTTTAATTACTGAGGCTGCAAAAGGCACTGAGGATTTTTTTCCAACAAACAGCACTCCAGATAAAGTTTGGGAACAGATAATTTCAGATTTAATAGTAGCACAACAATTTCTTCCAGTTAGCTGGAGTGCACAAGATGCTGGTAGGGCCACAAAAGGCGCTGCATCGGCCTTATTGGGCAAAAGCTATTTATATACGAAAGATTGGGGTAATGCTGCCATTGAATTAAAAAAGGTAATCAATTCCAATTATGATTTAACTGCCAATTATGCAGATAACTTTAAAGAATCAACAGAAAACAATATAGAGTCCGTTTTTGAAATTCAATTTCAGACTGATGTGGCATTTGTTTGGGAAGCTGATGTACCAGGAGCGATGAAGTCATCCATGTTTACAAACCTAAGGGCACCGATAGCCTTTGGAGGTGAATGGGTAGATGCCGTAAACCCTTGGGTTTTGGATGCTTTTTTAGAAGAACCTAATTTAGATGGTGGAATTGATGAAAGAGCCTTTTCAACATTGGCTTGGAATAATGCTAACTCAAAAATATATGAAAACCAACCATTCCAAGGATCTGTGTTGGATCCAACTAAAGTATATGCCAAGAAATATACAGGAATGCTTGTTGATGGCAGACCGAATGATGGGGATTTGGGAGTAAATACTGGTTTAAACTATAGACTTATTAGATTTGCTGACGTGTTGCTTATGTATTCAGAAGCTGTTAATGAAAATGGAGGGCCAGAGACTGAAATCCTTTCCGCTCTTAATAGGGTTAGACAAAGAGCAAATATGGCGAATATTCCAACAGGATTAAGTAAAAGTCAATTAAGAGATAAAATAAGGAAAGAAAGAATTCTGGAATTATCTCTGGAAACAGATCGGTTTTTTGATCTTAAAAGATGGGGAACATTGGTTGATAGAATGAATGGTAATGCGGATATGGTCGGAAATACCGGAGCCACTGCAGATCAAATCAGACAATCAGGTCATCCTGAGTATAATTTTCCATTCGCGGAGATTCATTCTCGGGCTCCAATACCAAGTATTGAAATATCCAGCAATCCAAATTTAAATCAAAATCCTGGTTATTAATATTTAAATAATAGCCTCACAAATAAAAATAAGTGGGGCTATTTTTATAAAGTGTTGCTATAAAAGTGAATTTAAATAATTTATTTAAATAGCCACTATTTTATGGTCACTTGAATATAAAATGCTAAACAGTTTCATATTAGAATAATCATTAGAATAATCAATTATTTTAATTTCCCCTTCATATACTTATGGATATTGCCTTTAATAATCATGTTGCAATATTAAATATTATAGAAAAGAAAAAAATTATAAAAATCCAATAATGTTTTATAAGATTGAGTAATATAATGTCTCTTGGTACCAAAAACCAAATAAAACAAAATTTATTATATTCTTAAACCTATATAATTGCAAAAACAGAGAAGCGACTTTAAAAAATTGTCATATTGATTGGTTTAAAGCCGTTTTACTTTATACTATAAAATTATGAATCACAACGAAAAATATGATTTTAAAAAAAACAACGCAAATTTCAAACCTAAAAAACCAATAACTGTAATAACGATAGGTGCTGGAGCAAGAGGCAATATATATTCTGATTACGCCCTGAAATTCCCAAACCAAATGAAAATTGTTGGGGTAGTAGAACCAAACCCCATAAGAAATCAACGATTTTCAAAAAAGCATAATATTCCAAATATTGATTGCTTTAAATTGTGGAAAATCGCATTAAAAAAACCAAAATTTGCTGATGCCGTCATTATTTCAACCCCCGATAATTTGCACTATGAACCTTGCATGTTAGCTTTAGAAATGGGTTATGACGTACTTATTGAAAAACCTGTTTCACCAACAGAAGAAGAATGTCAAAATATACTTGCACAGGCAAAAAAAACAGGAAGAATTGTTGCTGTTTGCCATGTACTTAGATACGCCCCTTATTTTATAGAATTAAAAAGACTTATTGCTTCAGGAGCAATTGGGGAATTAATAAGCATAAATCATTTTGAACCTATTGAACACATACATATGTCACATTCTTATGTTCGAGGCAATTGGCACAATTCAAAGAAAACAACCCCAATTATTTTGGCAAAATCGTGCCATGACATGGATATTTTGAGATGGTTGATAAATAAACCCTTTAAAAGCATTGCCTCCTACGGTGATTTAAAATGGTTTAAAAAAGAAAACGCTCCCGAGGGTAGCACAAATCGCTGCATTGAAGGCTGTAAAGTCGAAGCTACTTGCCCTTACTCCGCAATGAAAATTTATAATAAAAAAGGAATATGGAATTATGTATTTGATTTTCCAGAAGATGAATTAACCCATGAAGATTTTTTTAAAGAACAATTAAAAACAACGGATTACGGTCGTTGCGTTTATAAAATGGACAATGATCAACCGGATCATTATGTGACCTCAATGGCTTTTGAAGATGGTATTACAGCAAATTTTGCTATGGAAGCCTTTACAGGTTATCATGGGCGACAAACGCGAATAATGGGTGCTATGGGAGATATCGTTGGCGATATGGAAACATTTACGCATACCGATTTTAGAACGGGAAAAATAACCACAAAAAAAATTATCGTTGCCGACAGCGAACAATATGTAAGTCACGGAGGTGGCGATGCCGCATTGGTTGCTGAATGGGTACGTGCTGTTTCAGAACAAGATGCATCTTTGCTTAGCTCAACTATAGATGTTTCAATAGAAAGTCATATAATGTGCTTTTTGTCAGAAAAAAGCAGGTTAGAAAAACGAATGATTCAAGTTTAGGAACTTTGAAAAAACCTAAATGAAACGAAGAAGATCATTTTATAAAATTATAAAGATAAATTATTAAAAATGAATGCAAATTTAAAGAAACACCAAGCAGATATAAGTTTTAAACCCGCAGGGCAATTTGAAGAAACCCGATTTGAGAAGGTGCACAATGTTATTTTCTCAACAGCAAAAGAAGGATCCATTAAAGTAGCAAAGGAAATTGCAGATTTGATTATTGATAAACAAGCAAAAGGAGAGAAGTGCGTTCTTGGTTTGGCAACGGGATCCTCTCCCATAAAGGTTTATGAAGAGTTGGTGAGAATGCATAAGGAAGAAGACTTAAGTTTTTCAAATGTTATTACCTTTAATTTGGATGAATATTATCCAATGACCAAAGAGAATATACAAAGCTATTATTATTTTATGCACCAACATTTATTTGATCATGTTAATATTTTACCAGAGAATGTTCATATCCCGAATGGTGCTGTTACGCCGGAACAATTACATCAATATTGTATTGATTATGAGCATGACATCAAGAAAAGTGGTGGCATTGACTTACAATTATTAGGAATTGGAAGAACTGGACACATTGGTTTTAACGAGCCAGGTTCTCATCTTAATTCTGAAACAAGAAGCATAACCCTGGATTATATCACCCGGGTTGATGCCGCATCCGCATTTTTAGGGTTAGATAACGTACCTAAAAAAGCCATAACGATGGGAATAAGAACTGTTAGAAAGGCAAAAAGAATTATTTTGTTGGCTTGGGGACACAATAAAGCTTCCATAATCAGAAAAACTATAGAAGGTGATATTTCTTCAAAAATTCCTGCTACCTATTTGCAGCTCCATCAGAATACGACCTTTATATTGGATATTGAAGCTGCATCAGAATTAACAAGAATTAATACGCCTTGGTTAGTTATACCATGTTTTTGGGATGAAAAATTAAGCAGCAAAGCGATTATTTGGTTATGTCAATTGACGGGTAAATCAATTTTAAAATTAATAGATGAAGATTATAATGACAATGGAATGTCAAGTTTGTTAGCACAAGAGGGCTCAGCTTACGATTTAAACATTAAGATGTTTAATAAAGTGCAACATTCCATAACCGGTTGGCCAGGAGGCAAACCAAATGCTGATGACACTTCAAGGCCAGAAAGAGAAAAGCCAAACAAAAAAAGAGTATTGATATTTAGCCCGCACCCGGATGATGACGTTATTTCAATGGGAGGTACCATTGACCGGTTGGTTGAGCAGGGGCATGAAGTGCACATTGCATACCAAACTTCAGGAAATATTGCAGTCGCAGACCACGAAGCGCTAAAATTTGCTGAAGTTGCCATAGCAATGAACAATTGTAAAGACAATGGCTTTATGGCAAACATTATTGAACAAATTACCTCGAAAAAAGACAATGCAATTGACGGTGTTGATGTTAGAAAATTAAAAGGTTTGATCAGAAGAGGCGAATCGTTGGCAGCAACAAGATATATAGGGATTCCCGATGAAAATGTACACTTTCTAAATTTGCCTTTTTATGAAACTGGCAGTATTATGAAAAAAGCTTTGGGACAGGAAGACATAAAATTAATGTGCAATATTATTGAACTAATAAAACCACATCAAATTTATGCGGCAGGTGACTTAGCAGATCCTCATGGTACTCATAGGGTTAGTCTAAATGCACTATTTGAGTCATTGGAAATTTTAAAGACAAAATCTTTTATGAATGATTGTTGGGTTTGGCTATATAAAGGAGCCTGGCATGAATGGGAAATCAATGAAATAGAGATGGCTGTACCAATGAGTCCGGATCAGGTGTTGAAAAAAAGAAAAGCAATTTTTTTTCACCAATCCCAAAAGGACGGTGTAATGTTCCAGGGTGATGATATAAGAGAGTTTTGGATGCGTGCCGAAGACAGAAACACAAAAACTGCCCAAAAATACAATGAATTAGGATTAGCGGATTATGCTGCCATGGAGGCATTTGTAAGGTGGCATTATTAAATGTCTTAAATTATTGGGCTTTCCTAAAATTAATAAATCAAAAATATTAACAATAAAAAGATTATAATGTCAAATACCACTAACACTGCATCAAATCAAAAAAACTCAACTTTAATTCCTATATTGATTATTGCTGGAGTATTTTTTATCTTCGGATTTATAACTTGGATAAATGGAGCTTTAATTCCATTTATGAAAACAATTAGCGAATTAACATCAGCCCAATCCTATTTAGTTGCTTCAGCTTTTTATATTTCATATGTTGTAATGGCCTTGCCATCATCTTATATATTAAATAAAATTGGCTATAGAAAAGGAATGGCATTGGGAATGATTATAATGGGAATAGGAGCTTTACTTTTTATTCCAGCTGCAGAAGCTAGAACCTATTGGGTGTTTTTAACCGGAATTTTTATTCAAGGTATTGGAATGACTTTACTACAAACAGCAGCAACTCCTTATATAATAATATTGGGACCCATAGAAAGTGCGGCAAAACGCATTTCAATTATGGGAATTGCAAATAAAGTAGCCGGTGCATTGGGCTCCCTCATTTTTGGAGCATTGCTATTGTCTGGTATGGATGAGGTTAAGGAAAAATTAATTTCCGCCAACGATGCTGAAAAAACCCAATTGTTAGATGTCATGGCTAATAGTGTTGTTCTCCCCTATTTTGTTATGGCCGCAATTTTAGTGGTATTGGGAATTTTAATTAGATTCGCACCGTTACCTCATGTAGAAGCAGAACCTATTGAAGAAAAAGAAGGTGAAACGTCAAAAACAAGTGTTTTTCAATTTCCTCGTTTGTGGTTAGGAGCCCTAACGCTTTTTATGTATGTTGGCGCTGAAGTTATTGCGGGAGACACTATTATAGCTTACGGAATTTCTTTAGGATTTTCAGGAGAGGAGGCTAAGTTTTTCACTATGTTTACTTTAATGGCTATGGTTGCAACTTACGCATTGGGAATTTTTTTAATTCCAAAATACATGCATCAAAGCACAGCGCTAAAAATAAGCGCTATTTTAGGGATTATTTTTACATTTTACATTTTATTTACTACTGGATTAACTTCTGTTTTATTTGTTGCAGCGTTGGGTATTGCAAACGCATTAGTTGTGCCTGCGGTATGGCCTTTGACATTGCAAGGAATGGGGAAATTCACCAAAACAGCATCAGCAATTTTAATTATGGCAGTTTCAGGTGCGGCAATTATCCCTCCTTTATATGGGCGTTTAGTTGATGAAAATAAGGCAAATTTAATTGCACAAGGCTTAAATGAAACTCTTGCTTTCGCTGAAGCATCAACTTTCAGTTATTGGATTTTATTTCCATGTTATCTTATAATTGTATATTTTGCTTTTTGGGGATACAAAATTGGAACTAAAACTAAATAATTATGCACAACAAAATAAGTAAAAAGTTAAAAAAAATGGCTATTATTATAGGAATAGCCACCCTATTTTTGAGTTGTAATAACAACAAAGAAAAGTTTCTTTTTTCATACGTGAATGCTAAAAAATCTAACATAACATTTTCAAATACAATTATTGAAAATGATTCTATAAATCCAGTAAATTTTCAATACTGCTACAACGGAGGAGGAGTAGGCGTTGGCGATTTTAACAATGATGGCCTACCAGATTTGGTTTTTACGGGCAATCAAGTTTCTTCAAAAATTTACTTAAATAAGGGAGGTTTAGCATTTACCGATATTTCTAAAAATAGCAACTTTTTAACAACAACTTGGGTAACAGGTGTGGTAATAGTTGATATAAATGCTGATGGCTGGGATGATATTTATTTGAGCGTAGGCGGGTCAAATTGCGATAATAGCTGCCCAAATCTATTGTTTATCAATCAGGGCCTAGATAAACAAGGAATTCCTCAATTTAAAGAACAGGCTAGCGCTTATGGTTTAGATGATGCGCAACGCTATGCGCATCAAGCTATCTTTTTCGACTATGATCGGGATGGAGATTTAGATGTTTATATTCTACACAATGCCAGTTCAACTAAGGATAAAAACAATCCAATGCTAAAAAAGTTTCGATCTAACTATTTGTCAGATTATTTATTTAGAAATGATCAAATTGAAGGTGTAGATCATCCAATTTTCACCAATGTTTCCGAGTCCTTAAATATTTTGGGGAAAGGTTTTGGATTGGGTGTTGGTATTAATGACTTTAATGGCGATAATCTTCCGGATATTTATGTAGCAAATGATTATATAACTGAAGATTTGTTATACTTAAATAATGCAAAAAAAAATAATTTACAACCAACATTTATCGAGGCAAATAAAGACTATATTTCTCATCAGTCCTTTAATGCCATGGGTATGGATATAGCAGATATGAATAATGACAATATTCCTGACATTTTGGTTTTAGATATGTTACCAAAAGATTATATACGACAAAAAAAAATGTTGGGAGGCATGAACTATGACAGATACATTATGTCACAAGAAAATGATTATAATTCGCAATATGTACGTAACACGCTGCAATTGGGAAACGGTTTTATTAAAGGCGTTCCCGTAAAGGCCAGCGAGGTGGGTTTTATGTTGGGAATTTCAAGTACTGATTGGAGCTGGGCACCACTAATGGCTGACTTTGATAATGATGGAGACAAGGATATTTTTATAACAAATGGCTTTGTAAAAGATATTACAGATTTGGACTTTATCAATTATTCCACTCAAAGCACTGTTTTTGGCACACCTAAATCTAAAAGGGAAAAACTAATAGCTTCTTTAAAAAATTTACCGGGAATTCACCTTCCTAACTTTATCTATGAACAGGAAACTGTTGATAAATTTAATGATGTTTCAGCCAAATGGATTGAAGAGAAACCCTCATTCTCAAACGGTGCCGTATTTGTCGATTTAGATGGAGACGGTGATTTGGACATCGTAGTCAATAACATAAATGAAACTGCATTTGTGATGGTAAATCACACATCTGAGCAAAAAGAAAACAACTATTTGAGACTGCAATTAAATGGAAATAAATTAAACTCAAAAGCAATTGGAGCCAAAATCACATTATGGAATAACGGAAAAATGCAATCGCAATATCAATCTGTCGTGCGTGGTTATTTATCTTCTGTGGATCCAATTATTCACTTTGGATTAAAAAACAATAAAATAGATTCATTAAAAGTAATTTGGCCAGATGGAAAAATGACAATGGCTTATGGCGTGGTTTCAAATCAATTATTGCGTTTAGATCAAAAAGACGCAAAAGAATATTATGCCTTAAATATTGAGGATAACCTGCTTTTTGAATTGAGAGAGGATGTTTTGGATTTTGTTCAAAAAGAAAATTTATCGAATGATTATGTTTACCAACATTTATTAATGAAGCAATATTCACAAATGGGACCTTGTGTTGCCGCTGCAAATATTGACGGCAAACCAGGTGATGAAATTTTTATTGGCGGTAGCAAAAATGAACCGGGAAAGCTTTGGTTTCAAACTTCATCCGGGCAATATTTACCAAGACAGTCTTTGGATGCTATTTATGAAGATACCAATGCTCTATTTGTTGATATTGATAATGACGGTGATTTAGATTTGTATGTAGCCAGCGGCGGAAATGGGTTTGAAAAGGATTCCCCAAATTATCAAGACAGAATATATTTGAATGATGGCAAAGGAAATTTCATTAAAGATGGAAATGCCCTTCCAGTTTCTTTTCAGAGCAATAGCACTGTCGCTGCAGTAGATATTGACAACGACGGAGATTTAGACTTCTTTATAGGTGCCCGTTTAATCCCTCGAGCATATCCAGATATTCCGGAGAGTAAAATTCTTTTAAATGCCAATGGTAAATTTCAAGAGGATAACCATAAAAATATTTTAAAATTAGGAATGGTCACAGATGCTAAATGGCAAGATTTAGACAATGATGGCTGGCAAGATTTGATTGTGGTTGGTGAATGGATGGAAATTTCAATTTTCAAAAACAAAAGAGGAGTATTAGAACCTTGGGATATTACTTGGGTAGATGAAAATAATAATAAAATTGACACAAAAGGATGGTGGAACTGCATTGCGACTGCAGATTTTGACAAGGATGGCGATATGGATTTTATGTTTGGCAATCAGGGAATAAATGGATTTATGAAACCAACCCAAAATGAACCAATTTATATCTATAAAAAAGATTTTGATTTAAATGGAGGCCTCGACCCTGTTTTAGCACAGTATTTTGAGACGAAAAATGGATTGGAATTATTGCCCATTCACACCAGAGATGACATTATGCAGCAATTATCAGTTTTGCAAAAAAAATATCATACCTACGAAGATTTCGCAAATACAAATTTTAAAGAATTATTGAATATTAAAGATTTGGAATCCGAGACCCTTAAAGCAACTATTTTTGAAAGCATGTATGCGGAGAATTTAGGTAACGGAAGCTTTAAATTGATTCCATTACCCAAAGCATGCCAAGTGGCACCAATAAATGACATCTTAATTGAAGATTTTGACAATGATGGCCAATTAGATGCTGTGATGGTAGGAAATGATTTTTCCTCTGAAACACATTACGGAAGATATGATGCACTTACCGGAATTTTTTTAAAAGGCACTGACTCCTTTTTTGACGCAATACCAAGCAGAAAATCAGGATTTTATGTTCCGGGACAATCGCATTATGTGATTAGTGCAAAGAATCAAGCTAACAGTAGTGTGTTAATTGCACCACAAAATAAAGACCGTTTAAAAGTATTTTCATTTAAATAATAATCTTAGCTACAATTAAAAAACTTAGCGCATAGATTAAAAACGATGTAACTAAAGTTTAGGAGAAAGTATATAAAAATTTAAATTTGACACTTAAATGATAAGATGAATTGATAGCTCAATCTTGATTAGCTTGATAATTTAAAAAAAGCATTAATAAAAGTAAAAAAACACTAACAAAGAAGGAATTTAAAGTATTGAAAATTGAGTTTTATACCTTATTTTCATTTATGGCTATAATCTTATTTGTGGGATGCCAAAAAAATAGCACTCCAATCCTAATTACCTCAAAAGAGTATTTTTTGGCAACGGACAAGGTAACAGAAATTATGTTTCATGATATTTTTTCACCACCTTTTGCTAGTCGAATTTTAGCTTACCCTAATGTGGCCGCTTATGAAATTATTTCAAGTTATAATGAAAAATATAATTCGTTAAGCGGGCAATTGAATGAATTAACACCAGTACCTGTTTTTGATAAAACGAAAGGAACTTTAAACCCTCAGTTGGAAGCTTTAGTTGCCCATATAGATATAAGCTGGGAACTTATTTTTTCAGAAGATGAAATGATTGAACTTCGAGACAGTTTATATACGGTGTGGGGAAAAATCAATAAAACCAAATTTGATACTGCTAAAAATTACGGATTATTGGTGGCTTATCACATTAAATCTTGGATGGATAAAGACAATTATAAACAAACGAGAACCATGCCAAAACACAAATTGTCCACTAAAAATCCTTTAAAATGGCCATCAACTCCACCAGCTTATATGAATGCTATAGAGCCTCATTGGGCTAAAATTAGCCCTTTTATAATTGATTCGGCATCACAGTTTAAACCAATTCCTCTCATAACATTTTCTCTTAATAAAAAATCAGATTTTTATAAAGAATTGATGGAAGTTTATAATATAGGAAATGCAATTATTGAAAAAGGCGACGAATCTGAAAAAATGAAAATTGCGCAGTTTTGGGATTGCAATCCGTATGTCTCCGTAACAAAGGGTCATTTGATTTTGGCCATAAAAAAAATATCTCCGGGAGCACACTGGATGGGTATTGCAAAAATTGCCTCCCTAAAAACGAAAAGTGATTTTGACCATACTGTTTTTGTAGCTACCAAAATATCACTTGCCATTGCTGATGCTTTTATTAATTGTTGGGATGAAAAATACATAAGCAACTTAGTGAGGCCAGAAATACTTATCAATCAACACATTGATGAAAATTGGAGACCGATTTTACAAACACCGCCATTTCCGGAATATACAAGTGGGCACAGCGTGGTTTCAGGCACAGCTTCAGTGGCATTGACCAATGTTTTTGGGGGCAATTTCCAGTTTGACGATGACACAGAAAAATCATTTGGATTGCCTTTAAGATCTTTTAATTCTTTTAATGAAGCCGCGGATGAAGCTGCCATATGCAGAATGTATGGAGGCATTCATTTTAGAACTGCTATTGTAGTTGGCGTTAAACAAGGACGCGATTTAGGGAAATTTGTGAACGAAAAACTTAAAATGAAATTATAATACACAATTTAGAAATAAATTTTATCAATATTATTTTATCCAAAAAGATAAAAATAATATTGTCTCTATTTTAATATCAAGTTTATTCCGAAGAATTCGGAAAGCTTTGGTGATTTGCCCTTCAACAGTTTTTATTGATATATTAAGATATTCAGCTATTTCAATATTGGTTAGATTTTCTTGTTTGCTCATTAAAAAGATTTCTTCACATTTAGGTGGTAATTTCTTTATTTCGTTGTTTACGTTTTTCAACAAAATTTGCATTTTATCATAATCTTTACTTTCAATGACAAGATCAAGCGCATCATAATATTCTTTTTCTAAGGCTACTCTTGACTGCTTTTTTCGATATTGATCAATAAATTCATTACGAACTGCAATTAATAAATAATATTTAATATTAAAATCTTCTTTTAACTCTTCACGTTTCTTCCAAATGTTTAAAAGAACATTTTGAACAATGTCTTCTGCTTGATATTTGTCCCTAATCAAGCTATTGGCATACACACACAAATGATGATAATACTTATCCACTAAATAAGTATATGCTTTTTCATTACCCTTTTTGAGGAACTTAATTAATAATTCATTATTTGAAAATTTTTTAATCATATTAAGTCTTATCAAAAATACAATATTAGCATAAAATAAAATAAAAATTTTAAATTTTATAGCCTAAATGGGTATTCTGTATTGAAATTAAAAAATACCTTGTATTTATTGAAATTTTGCTTTTTACACAAGCCTTATATGTTGATAAGGCTTTATTCTTCTATCCAACTTTGGGCACATTTTACAGCTTTACGCCAGTAATGCAACATATTTTCAACTTTCACTTTATCTTCTTTTGGATAAAACTCTTTATCAACAATCCATTGAGATTGAATATCATCAACACTATCCCAATAACCCACAGCCAAACCTGCTAAATAAGCAGCTCCTAAAGCAGTAGTTTCCAGTGTTTTTGGGCGCAGTATTTTAAATCCAAATAAATCGGCCTGAATTTGCATCAACAAATTACTGGCTGCTGCTCCTCCATCAACCCTCAATTCAATACTTTTTTCACCAGCATCAGCCTCCATCGCTTTTACCACATCATAAACTTGAAAAGCAATGCCTTCCAATGTTGCTCTTGACATATGCGCATCTGTTGTACCTCGTGTAATCCCCATAATTGCACCTCGTGCATATTGATCCCAATAAGGCGCACCCAAACCAGTAAGTGCGGGCACAAAATAAACACCACCATTATCGCTTACAGTTTCGGCCAAATGATTAATTCCCGGAGCGGTTTTAACCATTTTTAACCCATCTCGCATCCATTGTATTGCAGCACCACCAACAAACACACTTCCTTCCAATGCATATGTGGTTTTTCCATTAATTTTCCAACCAATTGTTGTTAGTAAATTATTTTTAGAATAAACTGCTTTTTCACCTGTGTTCATCAACAAGAAACAGCCAGTTCCATACGTGTTTTTTACCATTCCCGGTTTTGTGCACATTTGGCCAAACAATGCCGCTTGTTGGTCGCCAGCAATACCTGAAATAGGGATTTTTGTAGAAAACAAGGTAGTTGCTGTTGTTCCATAAATTTCACTACTTTCTTTTACAACGGGTAAAATTGCTCTAGGTATATTAAATAATGTTAATAATTCTTCATCCCATTCTAAAGTGTGAATATTTAATAACATTGTTCTACTTGCATTAGATGCATCTGTAATAAACATTTTACCTCTGGTCAATTTCCAAACTAACCAAGTATCAACAGTACCAAAACATAATTTACCCGCTTCGGCCTTTTCCCTTGCGCCTTCAACATTATCAAGAATCCATTTTAATTTAGTGGCAGAAAAATAAGCATCTAAAACCAACCCTGTTTTCTTTTTAATCATATCAATATGACCGGCAGCTTTTAACTCATCACAATATTTTGCAGTTCTTCTATCTTGCCAGACAATAGCATTGTAAATAGGTTCGCTAGTTTCGCGATCCCAAACAATGGTAGTTTCTCTTTGATTTGTAATACCAATAGCGGCAATTCCCTCACCAGAGATACCTTCTTGCGCAACAACTTCAGCCGCTACAGAAATTTGTGATGACCAAATTTCATTTGGACAATGCTCTACCCATCCCGGTTTTGGAAAAATTTGCTCAAATGGCTTTTGAGATGTTCTAACAATTTCTCCATTGTGATTAAATAAAATCGCTCTAGAAGATGTTGTACCTTGATCTAAGGCTAAAATTAACTTGCTCTTCATAATATTATATTTGGTTTTAAATGATTAATGATTCCGGTTATCAATTGGTTATAAAATATAATTTGAGGTTACTTGTGCATATTCTTTAACTTGGTCAATTTGCCAAGCTTGATCTTCTCCCAATTCAGCAGCCATAATTTCAGCCACTTTAGCCGCCATTTTAATACTTTCCCTAGCATCTAAAAGCTGACAACGTGTTCTGCGAGCTAGAAAATCTTCAACATTACGAGCCATTTCAAACCTCACAGCCCAAACTACTTGCGCATTGATAATTTTTAAGGAAGTACTAATAAAATCACTCATTCCGTCTTCATTGGCCAATTTCAAAAGATCATTTTCATCAGAACCGTAGAAGTATAAAGGATTGTCATAACTAACATTTTCTTTATATCCATGAATTTTTAGATGTTTGGTCTTGGTTAGAATCTGCGCCCAGCCTTTCTTTTGCTCAGTTTTATCAACTAAATCTTCTCCCATTTTTCTAAAAGTGGTCCATTTACCTCCAACAATCGTAAGCAATCCTGATTTAGACTCAAATATTTTATGGCTTCTGGAAATTTCTTTCGTTTTATTTCCATTATCTTTCGAATATGCTAAAGGTCGCAACCCAGCAAAAACACTTAACACATCGCTTCTTTTAGGTGCTTTGGTTAAATAACGCGCTGCAGTAGCCAAAATAAAATCAATTTCTTTTTTTAAAGCTATAGGCTCTAAAGATTCCTTTTCAATTGGCGTATCTGTTGTACCAACCACGACCCTTCCGTGCCAAGGCACTAAAAACATAACTCTGCCATCGTCTGTTTTAGGAATCATAATAGCATCATCATCAGGTAAAAACGACTTATCCAATACCAAGTGAACACCTTGACTTGGGGAAATTGTTTTTTCTGCATTTGGCGAATCCATTTTTAAAACGTCATCTGCAAAAACACCTGTAGCATTCACTACCTGCTTTCCTTTTATTTCGTAATCCTCTTTTCCCTCTTCATCATAAAATTTGACTCCGGTAACATTACCATCCTTATCTTTTAACAATCCTGTTACTGTACAATAATTGAGCACAATTGCACCCAATTCAGAAGCACTTTGCAGTACGTTAATTGCCAATCGGGTATCGTCAAACTGGCCATCATAATAAACAACGCCTGCTGATATTTTATCGGGATTTATGGTAGAAATACGGCTGATTGTTTTAGCTTTTGAAATGCGTCTTGACCTTCCTAAACTTAATTTTCCGGCTAGCAAATCATATAAAGTTAAACCTATTGTATATTGAAGCTCATCAAACAATCCGTGCGTTGGTATAATAAAAGATTGGCTTTTAACCAAATGTGGCGCATTCTGAGTAAGTAATCCGCGTTCTACAACAGCTTCCCTAACCAAACCTACATCGCCTTGCGCCAAATAACGCACACCACCATGAACTAACTTGGTGCTTTTGCTGGAAGTTGACTTAGTAAAATCTGATTTTTCAAGTAAAACTACCGAATAACCCCTTGCCGATGCTTCAAGCGCAATTCCAATACCTGTAGCGCCACCTCCAATTATTATGAAATCATATTCTTTAGTATTCTTACCAATTCTATCAATCATTTCATTTCTCTTCATGATCTGTATTTTAAAGTTTTTTAATATAAAATGTAATAATTATCAGGTAAACATATAACAAAAAGAAATACTTCGGAAGTTTTTTTTTGTTTTTTTTTACTAAAAATGACTTATATCATAATATTTAGCTAAAAACGTTTCTTTTTGTTTGTTTTTTAACTTTTTTTAAAAAAATAGACATCAATAAATGAATTGTCGATAAAGAACTACAGAACAAACAACTAACAAATTATCGTTAAGTACATCTGTAAATCAGTATCCCATAAACTTTAATTTATTGCGCCTAAAATCATATCTTTGTACTTTAAAAAAAACACGAAAATGGTACTAAACATTATCGATCGACATAAACTCATCCTGAACAAATTAGAGCTAAACGGCTACGTAAACGTAAATGAATTAAGTTTAGAATTTGGAGTTTCAGTGGTAACCATAAGAAAGGATTTGAAATTGCTGGAAGAAAGAAAGCTTTTATTTCGGTCGCATGGAAGAGCCATCCCTGTCGACCCTTATATCACAGAGCACCACGTAAATATTAAAGAAAAAATTCACGCCGAAGAAAAAGTTCGCATTGCCATAAAAGCGGCATCCAACTTAGAACCTAATGACAGCATTATTCTTGCATCCGGCACCTCAGTTATTGAATTTGCTAAACATATTAAACAAATAGAAGGCCTCACTGTTTTAACAGCTTCTTTAGATTCGGCAATTATTTTAGCAGAATACCCCAATATTGATATCATACAATTAGGAGGTATGGTAAGAAGAAATTCATCATCAGTCGTTGGACCAATTGGCGAAAAAATGCTTGCGGAATTTACATTTACCAAATTGTTTTTGGGTGTGGACGGCATCGATTTGGATTATGGACTCACAACAACAAACGCTATGGAAGCTTCGCTTAATAAGCAAATGATAGCGGTTGCACAAAAAATTATTGTGCTTGCCGATTCTTCAAAATTTGGTAAAAAAGGATTTGGCAGAATATGTGGCTTTGAAGATGTTGACCAAATTATTACCGATTCGGGTATAGATGAGAAAACTAAAAAAAGGCTTGAAGAACTGGGAGTTGATATGACAATTGTTTAAAATTTAATTTTGTATAAAAAGTTAAAGAAATCTAAAATTTCTTTAACTTTTTGAATCCAAGCAAAGAGAGTTAATCTCTTTGATATTTTTTGTTGGGATAAATACAGTGGAGACCAGAAACCACTAAAATAAACGGGGAGTAATTTGAAAATCCTTAAGGGTTGAATTAATAAAAATTAAATAAAAAAAGCATGAAAAAGTTATTTACATTTCTAATTATTTTATCAATATTATTTCCAAAAAACGTTGAAGCTCAAAATAATGGAGCAGCTACAGCTGCTGTTGTTGGTGGGCTACTTGCAATAGGTGCGGGTGTTGCCGCAATTCAACAAATGAAAGAACAAGCGGAATTAACTGCAACAGAATGGGTTTTATCAAATGAGCCAGAAATAAACAGTTTTTCATTAAAAACGCTAGATTTTGATGGGAGAAAATTAAAAGATATGTCAGCCGTATCTGTTATTTTATTCAATATTCAAGAGTTTAAACCGATGGATAAACCAAAACTCGATGGAAAAAAACAAGTGCTATTTGGCTTTACTAGTCAAGGTTGGATTAATGAAATGGGAATTGATTTTAATAAAGTCCAATGGATGTTGATAGATTCTTCAGAATGGCTAAAAATGATGACTTCATATGTGAAAGTTGCTTCAGGGCAAGTGGATGAAAGCCATATAAAAGAGGCTTTGGTTGCTGGAAAAATTGTAAATAAAGGAATAAATGGAAAAGGTGACCTAGAAATTCCATTTTACAAATTAGAAGGGGATATGTATGTAGTTATTGATTATTCAACTGATATGAAATTTATATATAATGAAAGATCATTAGGTATATTCCTAAAAAAAACAAAGGATTTAGTACAAATTGGAAGAAGCGAAATAATCAAAATACATGAATTCTTTTTTGATAAATAAAAATTGAAAAGGAATGATTGGATAGATATTTCCTAAAAATCAAATAATACTTTTATATCAACTTTTAAAATGTTCGCAATGGCATTAATGTTACCAATTGAAGTATTAATAATACCTCTTTCAATTCTGCTTATTTGGGAAATATCAAATCTTAAATCAATGGCAAGTTGTGCTTGGGTAAAACCCTTTAATTTTCGGTGCTTTCTAAGGTTCTTACCAAAGGCAATTAAAAACGCTGAATCATCTATATACTCCACAAGGTAAAATTCGTAGAGTATTAGTATTAATATGTAGGCAAATATGCCTATATTTTACTTTTAATAAATAAACAAACAAGCTATGAAAAACAAAATTTATCTACCCCTGCTTATATCGGATCAAATTGTGCCAGTGATAACGGTTTGAATTGTGCCACTTTTGAAAGATCAAGTATAAACTACCTTGTCGCAAAAAATAAGCGATATGGCTAACACCCTTGATCCGATGGATTTAAAACAAATTATCACATTACAATTAGACGGTTTCAGCAACCGTAAAATAGGTTTTACCTTAGGTATTTCTCGCAATACCGTGAATGTCTATAGGACACTTTTTAGAGCTAGCGACTATTCTTTTAAAGAATTGTTGGCTTTTGACACTGCCGAATTAGTTGCGCTGTTTCCTTCCTATTCTACTATTGACAATCAGCGTTACCAGGCGTTGATGCTTTACTTTAAGGGGGTCAATAAAGCCCGGAATCATCCTGGTTTTACTTTTTTATACCACTATCAGGAATATACCCAAACAACAAAAAAACCATATAGCTACACGCAGTTTATGGAACATTACCGGCGTAAATACGCCAAGGTTAAGGGATCTATGAAACTGGAACATGAGGCCGGAAGCGAACTGTTTATCGATTTTGCCGGCAAGAAGCTTAACATTGTTAACAAACATACCGGTGAGATCATACCTGTTGAGGTATTAGTGGCCATCCTGCCAAACAGCCAGTACACGTATGCAGAGGCTTGTTTGAGCCAGAAACGGGAAGATTTAATCTCTTGCTGCGTTGGTGCCTTAAACTTTTATGGAGGTGTTCCCAAGGCCATTGTATCGGATAACTTAAAATCGGCCGTTACCCGGGCCAGTAAGTATGAGCCTGAGATTAACAGGTCCTTTAAAGACTTTGCCAGGCATTACAACTGTGTGCTCAATCCTACCCGCAGTTACGCGCCTCAGGACAAAGCATTGGTTGAAACCACAGCTCACCTATCAAGCTTATAATGCCACCATTGAGGGAAGTTTGTTTAATAACGACAGTCCATTGACGTTTAACCCCGAACCCCTAAAGGCATCTTTACAACTGGGTTTAAAATGGGCAACCAATCGCTTAAATTTTGGCTATGCCATTTCTTATCTCACAAAAGAGCTTGACAATCATCGCGTAACGGCACATAAATATGGTACAATTACCTTAGCTTATCGGTTTGAATGATAAAAAATTAAAGTAACATTTTCAACGAAACAAGCCTTGAATGTTTGAAGCAAATAATTTTTAAGCGCTAAAATTAAAATAGGGCACTTTTCTGCGTTTGTTAAACAATTTTTGGAGTATTTTTTTTGAAAAAAATTTACTTTTTTTTCTAAATTTTTTTATTTTTTTGATAGCTGTGTTTAAAAAAAACGATATATATCAGCATATTAAGTATTTTTAAACTACACTAAGCCACCAAATTTTTCCCATACTAAAAGTAGGGAAAACCCATACTTTTTTTACGGGAAAATTATTTTTTTATAATTTTTCAAGCTTTACCTTGCCGTTTTAAAATCCTGCTTTTTATTAAAAACTTGACGGATTAGTAAAAAAAAAGCTTGAAATTTAAAAGATTAGCCCTAGGGAAATAAAATTCCTCTGGTTTGAGGAAAAAAATAATAATACGTGAATATGTTAAATTTAATACCCAACTTGCCTATTGAATAGCCAAATTTAAACCAGAGGAACTACAAATTTACACTTTTTTAGTCATAAAAAGCCTCGCAAAAAACAAGTAGTGGTTATCAAAAAACATAACCCATTTTTAAAGAAAGACTAAAAAGAAACTTTAATTTAAATTTTATGATTATGAAAAAAATATTTTTAACATTAGCATTGCTTTTGACGGTTTCTTTTGCGTTTGCAAATTATAATGAAGTCTCCAATTTAAAAACTTCAAAAATTGAGATTGATGGTAGATTTACTGATAAAATAAATTCAGACCATCCAAACCTATTGGCATATTGTGAAATATCAGACCCAAAAGGTTTTTATGGAAAAGGAAATTGTGAAAAAGTTTTGGCAGCTTATCGCGCCTGGAAGGCTATTAACAACCAATAATAATTTTACTTATAGCGGCTAAACCATTCTTTTAGCCGCTTCTTTTTAAAAATTTAAGTTATGAAAAAAGCAATGATCTATTTTAAATATTTTTTGAGTTTATCAATTATAAGCTCATTAAATGCCCAATCTTTTAAGGGTTCTGCATCCTATGATATCAAATTAGCAGAAGATGTTTTCTATTTTGAAGGGACTTTAGATTTTACTAGTCAAGAATCTAGCTTTACATTCAAAAAATATGAGAAATCAAGGTGGACGAGAGAAAATGAACAAGAATTCAAGAGCCAAACTATCTTTACTGATTCCCTTGGATTTGCTGTTTATCATGAAATTAACAAAAATGATTTAACAATCAGAGCCTTTTGTAAAGAAGCGAATCCAATAATTTATAAGGATAGTGTCAATTTTAATTGGAAATTATTAAATTCTGAAGAATCTATAATTCAAGGGGTTGCATGTAAAAAAGCATTTGTTAATTTTAGAGGTAGGGAATATGTGGCTTGGTATGCCTCTTCTATACCTTTGAATATTGGCCCTTGGAAATTTTTTGGTCTTCCTGGCTTGATTTTACAAGTTACCGATAAAAAAGGAGATGTTTCAATTTTAATCAAATCTTTAAATTTTGAAAAAATAAATTCTAAAATAAAAAAAGAATTGGTGGGAATGAGTATGTCTAAAAAAGAATTTAATGATTGCCTTGATAAAGAATGGATAAAATATTATAATAAAAATAATGCAGCTATTGTACGAATACAAGCCGAATTTCCAGATCTAGAAATTACCAATAATAATTTATCAAAAGAAAGAAGTTCCACAGAAATAGACTATAAAAATTGAAATTTTTTATCTATTTAGGCATTTTTGCCTTTCTAACTGAACATAGTTTAGCTCAAAATATTAATAAAGTAAATGAATTCAATATATCGGGTTTAATAACAAATGCCGAAAATCAACCAATTGATTTTGCTCAAATTATAATTAAAGATCAAGTAAAGAGTGTAATAGCCTATAGCTATACAGATAGTATCGGTAATTATTTTTTAAAATATCAAACTTTATCGGATAGTATTACATTGGATGTTAGTCGTATAGGCTACATAGAAAAATCTATAAGATTAAGTACTAAGACGGCAACGATGAATCTAACATTAAATTTATCACCAAACAATAGGTTAACCGAAGTAGTCATTACAAATAATATTAATGCCATAAATTCTAAAAATGATACGATAACATTTTTATCAAAAGCCTTTAGTGATGGAACTGAAACTAATGTTGAAGATCTTTTGACAAAATTACCAGGACTATCAGTAAACAAAGATACCGGTAAAATAAAATTTCAAGGAAGAGAAATAAAAACCATTTTACTAGATGGTGATGATTTAACTGGTCAAAATTATAAGGTTTTAAGTAAAAATTTATCGGCAGATTGGATACAAGAAATAGAAATACTCAAAAAATTTACAAATAGTAGATTGTTGAAGGGCTTAATAAAATCTGAGGATATCGCTATTAATCTAAAATTAAAAGAAAATGCAAAAGCGCCATTATTTGGAAACCTCTTGGTTGGTGGCGGTACAACATCAAAACATACAATTAAAGCAGAGTTATTGTCCTATTTAAAAAATTTAAAACGCTTTAGTGTGATAGTTGGCAATAACACCGGTTCAGATTTAGAAACTTATGATATGGAAACTTATTCAAACAGTCAACTTGAATATAAAGGATTTTTATTTGCTGAACAAATATTAAACGAGTCCCCACTAGCCCCACCCTTTTTTAAAAATGAAAATTTTACATTTCAAGAAGGTCAATTTGTTTCAAATGTAATGGTTGTTAAACCTACTCATAAATTTAACATACGTTCATTTACAAGCTTATATAATAATAATTTAAATTTTAATTCAAACGACTCATTATCCTATATACTTCCAAACAACAAAAATCTCTCAATTATACAAAGTCAAATCCTAAATCAAAAACCCTTCGAAGCCTTTCAAGATTTAAAATTAGATTATACCTTATCAAAAAACGAAGAACTTACAAGTGCTATAAAATTTAAATATTCTGACAAACAATTTAGATCTGTAAATGAAACAAATTATGATTCTATAAGGCAAAAAGAAGCCATAATAGATCAACAATTTTATGGCAATATTTCTTATACCAACAAACTCAATTCAATGTGGGTTTTGGTCGCAGATTTTCAAATTGGAAGGAGTCATTTAGATGAACATCTCAATTTTTACGATTTTTCAAAAAATATAATAAGTGCTAACAACCAAACTATCAATCAAAATTATTTCAATTTAGGCGGTATGGCAAATTTAATCGGAAAGATTAATGAAACTTTTTATGGTAACCTGTTATTGGGCTGGGCTAAAACTTCTTCTGATTTTGGCGTGTCTAAACTTTATTCTAATAAATATGAGTATAAAAATACTTTTATAGAATTTAACTTAAAAGCAGATTTTAAAAATATTCATTTCAACACAGGCGCACGTTTTAGATCTATAAATACCATATACAATTTTCAAAAATATAATAATTTCTTGATTGAACCCCAAATTTCAGTTTCTTTAAAAAAAAGAATATTAAAATACTTCACTTCTGAATTTAAAGGAATTTATAATTCAGAATATGTTTTTTTTAAGCCATCTTCCTTATTCGACAAGGAACTATCAACTTCTTTTCGATCAAAAATATATTATAATACCAGTGCTCATATTCCAACTAAAAACGACTTTTTAATCTTTTCAGTAAACATATCCGATAATGAAAAAAATTATTTAACAACTCATTTCGAATGGGGTTATGAAACAAATAATAATACATTATCAAATTCAATATTTTATAATAACGATATCGTAATTAATGAGTTTATACAAAACAGCAACTCTAATTCCCTGTTTACAATTTATTCTATTGATAAGTATTTTCAAAAAATACATACTTCGATAAAGTTATCATATAAAAATCAAATCTCTAATTCGGTTCTTTCAATTGAGAATATTAGTGGCAGTAATCGATTAAGACGAGATAATTTTAACATTGCAGCTGGTCTGATTTTAACTAAAAAAATAAATCTAAGCCTTGCTTTCAATAATTATAATGATGAAACTAATTGGTTGAGTCGTAAAACCAAGTTTGATTTTCAAAATTATTTGTTTAAAATAATTTATAATTATTCAAAAGCTATAATGTTCAATCTAGCATTTCAAACAACAGATTTTGGAAAAAACCTCGGGGGTGTAAATTCGATTGTTGAAACAAACATTAAATTCAAACCAAAAAATGGAAAATGGCAGTTTGAAGGACAATTAAATAATTTAACAAATTTAAATTTAGTGAAGATAAGCAAACTAAATCCTTTTTTCTTTACAACTACCAATTATCCTTTACAACCAAGATTCTTATTGTTGACAGCTAAATATAGATTTTAAAATTAATGAATTAGTTTTTGACTAAGCGGGTATCATTTATAAATATAAACCAATAAATAATTTTGTGAGTGTTGATTCTGTAGAAATAAGCCAGTCATCATCCGCCGAAAACAACTATTTATATTAAAAAATCCTTGTTATAAATTTCGATAACCGTTAAGTCAAATTAATAGCTTAATAGCTCCATAAAAACAGCCGATTACTTCAGCTTATAATTTAAATAAGCAAATGGGCTAGATTTATTACTTTTGTATAAAACTTAAAATTATGTACGGAGCTTTAAAACAACATCTGCAAAACGAACTTAAAACCATTAAAGAAGCCGGATTATATAAATCAGAACGCATCCTCACCTCCTCACAAAGTGCCGTAATCAAATTGAGTACCGGCGAAGAAGTCCTGAACTTTTGCGCCAATAATTATTTGGGCTTATCTAATAATCCTGAAGTCATTAAAGCGGCAAAAGACGCCATGGATTCGCACGGATACGGCATGTCATCGGTGCGGTTTATTTGCGGCACACAAGATATTCACAAAGCCTTAGAACATAAAATTGCCGACTTTTACCAAACCGAAGACACCCTTTTATACGCCGCTGCTTTCGATGCCAATGGCGGTGTTTTTGAGCCGTTGTTCGATACCGACGACGCCATTATTTCCGACAGTTTAAACCACGCCTCAATTATTGACGGCGTGCGCTTGTGTAAAGCAGCGCGCTATCGCTACGAAAATAATAATATGGCCGATTTAGAGCAACAACTAATCGCCGTCAACAACAATAAACACCGATTTAAAATTATTGTTACCGACGGCGTTTTTTCAATGGACGGCATTGTGGCACAACTCGATAAAATTTGTGATTTAGCCGATAAATACAACGCATTGGTTATGGTTGACGAATCACACGCCGCCGGTTTTATTGGCAAAACAGGTCGTGGCACTTTAGAATTGCGCAACGTGATGGGTCGCGTTGACATCATTACCGGAACTTTAGGAAAAGCCTTGGGAGGCGCAATGGGTGGCTATACCACAGGCAAAAAAGAAATCATCGAATTGTTGCGTCAACGCTCACGCCCCTATTTGTTTTCTAATTCGTTGTCGCCAGCAATTGTCGGCGCTTCTTTAAAAGTTTTTGAAATGATTTCTAATAATACCGCTTTGCGCGATAAGCTCGAATTCAACGCAAATTATTTTAGAAAAGGAATGGAAACCGCTGGCTTTGAATTGACTGGTGCCGATGCAGCCATTGTTCCCGTTATGCTTTACGATGCTAAATTAGCCCAAAATATGGCCAACCTACTCTTAACAGAAGGCATTTATGTCATTGGATTTTTCTTTCCGGTAGTCGCTCAAGGCAAAGCCCGTATTCGTGTACAACTTTCAGCTGCTCACACAAAAGAGCATCTCGATAAAGCCATTGCCGCCTTTACAAAAGTGGGAAAAAATTTGGGCGTTATTTAATTTAGCGCACCCAATTAAAACTTAAAGTTAACATTAATAATAATTTAAGTATTTTAGGCACTCAAAACTTTAGACTCTTATTCGTGCTAATATAATCCAAATAAGTATCTTTGCCCGACTTCTATTTAATAAAAATCCTATGAGCACCATTAGAATTACCAAACATTTTGACTTTGAAACGGCTCATGCTTTGTATGGATACGATGGAAAATGTAAAAATATTCACGGTCATAGCTACCAATTATTCGTTACCTTAATTGGCACTCCAATAAATGACCCTTCTAACGTTAAACACGGTATGGTAATGGATTTTGGTGAATTAAAAGCACTCGTAAATCGTGAAATTATATCCAAATTTGACCATACAACGGTTCTGAATAATCTATCACCACACAAAGATTTGGCAAATACCTTATCTGAATTAAATCACCATGTGGTATTAGTAGATTATCAGCCAACTAGCGAGAATATGTTGTTAGATTTTGCCAAACGTATCAACCATAAATTGCCAATTAACATTAAACTTCATAGCTTAAAACTCTATGAAACAGCCAATTCTTATGCCGAATGGTTTGCTGATGATAACCTATAAATAAAATGACGCTACCAACTTTAGATAAAATCTATTTCGCTTCGGATCAGCATTTTGGAGCGCCAACAGCTCAAAAAAGCAAACCGCGTGAAGCACTTTTTGTCGCTTGGTTAGACGAAATTAAACACGATGCAAAAGTCTTGTTTTTGCTTGGCGATTTATTCGACTTTTGGTTTGAATATAAAACCGTTGTTCCAAAAGGATTTATTCGTGTTTTGGGTAAATTAGCCGAACTCAAAGATCGCGGCATCATCATCCATTTTTTTGTTGGAAATCATGATTTATGGATGCGCGATTATTTTGAAACCGAACTCAACATCCCCGTTTATTATGAACCTCAAGTGTTTACCTTTAATAAAAAGGTTTTTTATATTGGCCACGGCGACGGTTTGGGACCTGGCGATTACGGCTATAAACGCATGAAAAAAGTGTTTACCAACCCCTTTTCAAAATGGATTTTTAGATGGCTACATCCCGATATCGGTATGCGCTTGGCTCAATATTTATCTACACAAAACAAACTGATTTCGGGCGAAGAAGATGTTGTTTTTTTAGGAGAAAATCAAGAGTGGTTGGTGCAATATGCCCATGACCTACTTAAAAATAAACATTGCGATTATTTTGTTTTTGGCCATCGCCATCTTCCTCTAGAAATAAAACTCAACAATAACAGCACATACATCAACCTAGGCGATTGGGTTGGCCATTATACCTATGGCGTATTTGACGGCGAAAACCTTGTTCTAAAATCTTATAAACCGCTTTAAACCAAGCCTTGTCAAACCTTTCAGACCGATAAGGTTTTTTCCTTATTTTTAAAACTTTGCAGATTTTTAATTAAACCTTATAGGTCTTTTAAACCAAGTCTTTTCAAACCTTTCAGACCTATAAGGTTTTTTTCCTATTTTTAAAACTTTGCAGATTTTGAATCAAACCTTATAGGTCTTTAAACCAAGTCTTGTCATACCTTTCAGACCGATAAGGTTTTTTTCCTATTTTTAAAACTTTACGGATTTTAAATTAAACCTTATAGGTCTTTTAAACCAAGTCTTTTCAAACCTTTCAGACCGATAAGGTTTTTTTCCTATTTTTAAAACTTTGCAGATTTAAAATCAAACCTTATCGGTCTTTAAACCAAGTCTTTTCAAACCTTTCAGACCTATAAGGTTTTTTCACTATTTTTAAAACTTTACGGATTTTAAATCAAACCTTATAGGTCTTTAAAACCAAAACTCGTTAGATAATCAATCAAACCTTATCGGTTTTAATTTACTCCTCTTCGGCAATTAAGGTTTTCATAAAGCCATTAAAATCTTCTACAAAATCTTCGTAATACTTACCCGTTGCCGGTCCCGAAAACCCGGTATGGATGCGGCGTACAATCCCTTTTCTGTCAATAAAAATCGTCGTTGGAAATGAAATTACCTTGTTGAGCATCGGCAAACTTCTAGAGGCATCAGATGATTCCGAAATCCCTGCAAGCACATAATCATAACCAACTTGGTATTTTTCTTTCATTTTTTCTACGCGACTCTTAGCATAGTCAAAATCAAATTTTCCATTTTTGGGATTTTCGTATGCCAATCCAATGATTTCAACACCTTGTGCCTTATTTTTATCATACCAATCTTTATAAAAGCGCGTTTCGTCCATGCAATTTGGACACCAAGTACCGAAAATTTGAAGCAGTACTACTTTGCCTTTATATTTCTCATCGTCAAGTGTAACGGGCTTGCCATCTAATCCTGGAAAAGAAAAACTCACTTTGTCAAATCCCTCTTTTAAATAGGTTAATTCTAAAGCATTTGGCAATTCAAAATTCGGATTATTTTTAGCAGTAAAGGGTTCTTTTGAAGAACGGCCAGAGTAATAAACGCCTTTTAAAGTGCCATCGGTTTGTAAATCGGCAGTAAAAACAAAGGCGTGGGTTCCGTCAAAGGTAAATAAATGCATGGCATTTTCATCGGTATAGCCTTCCAAATAGCGGTAGTCGCCAGTTTTGGTCAAAAAAGTTCCCGTTAATAAAGCCCCCTCGGTTTTAAAAATCCCTTCGGCTGGTATTTCACGACCCTCTTCATTGACAAAAGTAGTTTCCCAACGTCCGTCAAACTTGCCATTGCTTTGTGGGTGGTCAAAGCGTCCTACCTTGCCAAAAGTAGCTTTAAAGGGCAAACGGTAATTGTCGGCGTAATTTTTAATATATAATCCGCTAAGGTTATCGCCATTAATTTTTGCGCGAATGTCAATATCAAAAATATGCATTTTAATCAGAACAGAATCACCTTGAACACTTACTTCATCAAGCGAAATGCGCTCTGTGCCATTAATAAGGGTTGCTGAATATGCCTCGCCCGTTTTTAAAATTTCAAAATTAAAAGGCAAATCATTGCCTTGAATGTCGATAATACCGCGCCAAACGCCCTGTTTTAATTCGGATGTTTGGGTATTTTTTGCACAAGAAAAAAGCAAAAAGGTTAAGCAAAAGCTCAATAAAATTTTAATTAATGATTTCATAATAAGGGTGTTTAATAATTATTTCCAAGTTAGTTTTAGGATTTTAGTTGATACTTTTTGGTGATTTTCAATGCCTCCAAAAATATATTTAATGCTGTCATTTACGGAGGCTAAACCTCTTAAATCCATTGGTAAAAGGCTGTTAAAATTTTTATAAATCTTGTTATTTTTATAAAAAAAGTCTGTTTGGTGTGGGTGAACGCCTCCTGTTTTATCATACGAACTGCCGTTGTAGTTATAAGTTACCGCACTACCGCCAATAAAGTGAGGGACGTTTTTTACCACTGTGGCTGCCAAACGATAACTGTTAAAAGATGTGTCTAGCGCCATTTCGGTCCAAGTAATTTCAGTTGGGTTTTTAGGGTTGATAAAGCCTTTTCTCAAGTGTGCTTGTGCGGGATAATGTGCGCCCATCGCCGCACCACCAAAATAAAATATGGTGTCTTTTAAAATAAGGCCATTTGCTCCAAAAGCCTTGTAAAGATTGCTATTAGGCACAGACGTCCCTATTTTCCAGCGATTGGTATAAGGGTTATAAATCTGCACATTGGGCACATTTTCTTTTTGACTCCAGCCGGTAATGACAAAAATCAAACTGTCGCGCCAAACGGCTTGCACTTGGTCATCTATTGGTATTGGAATTGGCGCACCATCTGTTAAAAATTGATTGGTTTTTATGTTAAAGCGGTGCACCTTGTCGGAAGAAATTTCATGACCATCAAAAAATACATGGTAGCCTCCAATAATGTAAATGGTATCCTTTATTAAACTTGCGGCACTTGCAATTTTTCCAAGTGTATCGGGCAAATTGGGCAATTGTAACCATGTGTTTTTATCGCTATTATAGCGATAACTTCGTTTGTGGATGCCCGAAAATAATTTGGTTTGGTCTAATCCGCCAAAACTATAAATAAACGTTTCGTTGTTGATAATTGCCGCACTCACGGCATTATTGGTAACAGGTTCGGGCGCTGTGGCAATTTGTTTAACCAAAATACCACCGTTAATAGCCGTCTGTTTTGTACAAGTTATCAAAAGCATTGCAATGAGACCGATAAAGCTAAAAATAGATTTCAAGTTCTAAAAAATTTATGCCCAAATTTAACTAAATAATAGTTAATCGGTTTTAGTTATTAATTTTTAGAGTTACTTACATAGCTATTAAAATTAGGTCTAATAAATTCAAAGTTTGTGGATGTTTTTAATCACCGTGAATACTTTAGCGTCGTATTAACAAAATGAATATTTGCATTTTAAACTAAAACACACCCCCTAAACCCCATAACGCCAGTTTATATTTTTTATAAAGCCCTTGAATCTTCAATTTCAAGTGCGTAATTAGCCTTTGTTTACATTTAACCTTTAGTTGTTTAATAAGTAAATATGTCTATTACTTTTTAAAATTAACACTACTTTTGTAACTGAAGAATGATTATAAAAGTATGTTACAGTTAAAAAAAGCCGCCATTTATCAGGATAAAGTCCTTGTGTTATCTGATGTGAATATTAAAATTGAAAAGGGTGAATTTGTTTATTTAATCGGTAAAACCGGAAGTGGTAAAAGCAGTTTAATGAAAGTGTTTTACGGCGATTTACCTTTAACTGAAGGAGAAGGAGCCATTGTAGGCTACGATTTAAGAAGCCTAAAAGAAAATCAAATTCCGTTTTTAAGACGCAAACTCGGGATTGTTTTTCAAGATTTTAAACTCTTGTTAGACCGCAATGTTTTCGATAACCTAGCCTTTGTTTTAAAAGCCACCGGATGGAAAGATAAGGCGCTGATAAAAGCTAAAATTGAAGCTGTTTTAAAGAAAGTTGAAATGCAATCGAAAGCTTATAAAATGCCTTTCGAGTTGTCGGGTGGTGAACAACAGCGCATTGCCATTGCGCGCGCGTTGTTAAATGACCCTGACATGATTTTAGCCGATGAGCCAACCGGAAATTTAGATCCAAAAACGTCGGTTGAGGTGATGCAGGTTTTGCAGGATATTAACAAAAGTGGCAAGACCGTTTTAATGGCAACCCACGACTATGCGCTTATTCTTAAATATCCCAATAAAACCTTGCGTTGCGATGACGGAAAAGTTTTTGAAGTGGTTCAAAAATCGCTTTAACTAGCGCTTATACCAACACAATTTCTTCGGAATTTAAAATGGGTAAATTGTTAAAGCGCAGCAAGAGTTGCGCCACGGTAATGGTATCTTTTTCGCAGTAAATTTTTATGCGATTCGCATTTTTTTCTTTATAAAATACTTCGGCTACCTCACTGCCGTCAATATCATCTTTTGGCGAAGGTATGTCTAAAATATTTGCCAATAATTTTAAAGAGGTGTAATGCTTGTAATCACCAAATTTCCATAATTCTAAAGTGTCTAAATGGGGCACTTCCCAAGGTTTTTTTCCAAATAAATTGAGCTTTTCGGGGATGCTAATCCGATTAATAACCATGCGGCGTGCAATATAGGGAAAGTCGAATTCCTTGCCGTTATGCGCACATAGCATTTGATCTTTTTGGTTAAAATGTTGGTCTAAAAGCGTTTTAAAATCACTTAAAATTTTAAATTCTTCGCCAATAAAAGAGGTAACTCTAAATTGTCGCGCTTTGTTTACCGCTACAAAATATCCCACCGATATGCACACTATTTTTCCGAATTCTGCCCATATTCCTGCGCGTTGGTAAAATGTTTCTACGCTGAGATCCTCTTTTCGTTGGTATTCGGTTTTATCGGTAAAGAGTTGTTGTTTTTCATCCGAAAGTTTGTCAAAGCTTTCTACTTCGGGAACGGTTTCTATATCTAAAAAAAGAATTTTTTGAAGCGGTGTGTTTAATAAGAGCGACATCTTTTATTTGTTTTGTTTGATAAAGGTATTTGTTTTAAGCTAATTAACAATGCTTGTGTTCATTTTTTTGCAATAATGTAGCCGAAACTGATTTCACGCAAAGGTCGCAAAGAGGCAAAACACGCAAAGACCGTAAAGGTTTATAAACAGATTAATTTTGCCTTAAGGTGCTTGAAAAATAAGTGATAAAGTGTTTTTTGCGCAAAAAAAACATCCCGTTAAATCGGGATGTTTTCAAAAATTATAACAGATTTTGCTTATTGAACCACTAATTTACGGGTAGCAATTTTTCCATCTTGAACCACTTTTACAAAATATATACCCGTTTTTAATTGGCTGATGTTAATTTGTGAAGCGCTCGTTGTTTTTTGATAAACTTGTTTGCCAACAACATCAAAAATGGAAATATTTTTAACAGAATTTGATTTTGACTGAATGCTTACTGTGCCCCCGCGAACCGGGTTTGGATATAAGGCAAAACCATCTTTAAGTTGTTGTTTGCTAATGCCTAAAACATTTGTGTAGCTCTTAATAGGAAAAGGTGTTGAAGAGGCATCATTCGTGGATTGGTCTAATTCACTTACATTTCCCATTTGCCAATCGGCAACGTTAAAGCTTGCACTTGGTCCTGTATCAGCGTTTCTATACCCCCAACCATCTGTGTAATCCCAAGCAGTGCCGGTACCATCAATTCCTACTTCGCCATAAGCATCAATAATAAACGTGTTTTCATATAATACGATGGCATCATTTCCATTGATAAACATCGCATTAGATGCATAATTGGCAGTAAACCCAGCTCCAAAATAGTTAGTAAAATCGGTTTCTTGACCTGTGCCAACAATAAAAAAGAATTCACCTTTCGTAGCGGCTACGGCAGGAAATGTAAATTCTTGTCCGATAGCAGAAGCCCCATTGTTAGCACTCTCTACGCCAAAAATACTTAAGTCGGGAATATTTTCTAAAGCCATTAATTCAACCCCTCGTGGCGAACTACCA
>Ga0210015_1000632_pt1 | contig 36728 bp, 27 predicted proteins | sample CryGeymeta201522_FD_185471 | JGI IMG/M metagenome (GOLD analysis project Ga0210015, IMG submission 185471) | Groundwater microbial communities from Crystal Geyser aquifers in Utah, USA - Crystal Geyser metaG 2015-22 (SPAdes) (version 2) | ecosystem: Environmental > Aquatic > Deep subsurface >...
TCCTAAAGTATCTTCCCCGCCAATAGCTACTAACGCATCTAACTTAAATTTTTCTATGGATTCAAGTACTTTTTCCACTCCCTGATCTATCTTATAAGGATTTAATCTTGAGGTTCCTAAGATAGTTCCTCCTCTATCCACTATTTCCCTTACTTCACTTAAAGATAAAGGATTTATATCACCTTTTATTAATCCCCCCCATCCCTCTTCAATCCCATAAACCTCATAATTATAATCCAGAGCTCGATATACCGCTCCCCGGATAGCTGGATTTAATCCGGGACAATCTCCTCCCCCGGTTAAAATACCTATTCTTTTAATCATAGCTATCACGCCTTTCCACTGCAACCAAAGACTCTCATTCTTTCACGAATAACTTCTTTAGCCACTTCTCTTGCTGGTCCTAATAATTTTCTAGGATCTATCTCTTGAGGATTCATTTTTATTATCTCTCTAATTTTTTTAGTAAAAATCATCCGAATGCGAGTGTCAATATTAATCTTACATATTCCTGCAGAAATACCTTTTCTAACCTCTTCATCATTAACTCCAGATGCACCATGCAAGACTAAAGGAACATCGGTTAATTCTCTTATCTTCTCTATTCGAGGAATATCTAATTTTGCAAAAGGTGTACGACAGCCATGGATTGTCCCCACTGCAGCAGCTAAAAAATCAATTTTAGTTAACTCCACAAATTTTGCTGCTTCATAAGGATCTGCCATAGTCTCCTTTACCTTTTCCAGAGCAACTCCTGGTTCATCACTATCGCCCATTTTCCCTATCTGGCCTAATTCTGCTTCTACTGGGATATCACAGGCATGAGCCATCTCTACAACTTTTTTAGTTATCTTTACATTTTCTTCGAATGGTAATTTTGAACCATCAAACATCAAAGAGGTAAACCCTGCTCTTAAACATTTTATATTTTGGTAATAATCTGTTCCATGATCTAAATGTAAAGCTATCGGCACACTAACCTTTTCAGCCATAACTTTGACCATAGCTACAATATTATCCAATCCAGCATATTCTATAGCCCCTTGTGAAGCCTGCAATATTGCTGGCGCTTTTTCTTCTTCAGCAGTTTCAATTATAGCCTGAATAATCTCCATATTATTAGCATTAAACGCACCCACTCCATACCTTTCTTTTTGAGCTTTTTTCAACATTTCTTTGGTAGTTACTAAAGACATATCTGATCTCTCCCTTCATTTTTTTAATCTATATTTTTTAATTACCTATTACAAAAATTCATTTATCGTTATTAATTTGGTTATAATTATCTTGTAGGGGCTCGATTCATCGAGCCCGAAATACCGGGTCGGATAAATCCGACCCCTACCTTACCATTCCTCCATCAGGTCGAGGACAGGTTTGTTTACTTTTTGGGGGACAACCAATTAGATGAAATTTTATTTATTATAGACTGTTTAATTTTTCTTTTCAAGGGAATTTATTAATTCTCCAATTAACCAATTAACCGATTCACCAATTCTCCAATTAACCAATTAAGATAAAATAATCAAAAACAATCTGCCAATCTACCTATCACCCAATCGGCCAATCAAAAAACAAAATCAAAAAACAATTAAGCAATTTACCGATAAATTAATTAATCAATTGACCAATTCCCCAATTCACCGATTAAATTAGTTAATCAATTAATAAGCTGTAGCTGTAGGAGTCGGATTTATCCGACCCGATATTTTGCGGGTTTGATAAATCAAACCCCTACAACACATTATTCATTACGGGCAGACACAAGGTCTGCCCCTACATATTATATCATGAGATACGGGATACGAATTCTGGCTTCTGACTTCTGTTTTCTGTTTCCTGAATTCTATCTCTTCCTTTCTTCACTATATACTCGCTACGAATTTAATAATTTATTTGAGAATAATCAAAATTAATGGTATAGTTTTTATACAGAAATCTAAAAAAAGATTTTTTCAATTATTTAAATAAAAAGGAGGAATAAATATGCCAGAATATTATGATGAAGACAAAGAAAAAATCATTAATCTTGCTAAAAAAATACCAAAAATAAAATTCAATAAAACATTATTATTTTTTATCTTGGCGATAGTGATCGTGGCTTATCTTTCCAGTGGTATTTTTGTGGTCGCCCCTGATGAGCAAGGAGTGATTAGAAGATTTGGTAAATTTGTCCGCATCGAAAGTCCGGGGCTTAACTATCACTTACCCTATCCCCTGGAAACAGTAGTTACTCCAGCCGTCACTCAGGTAAAAAGAATCGAAATAGGGTTTCGTTCTATTGTAACTAATCAATCTACCCGCTACCAGGAAATACCAGATGAAGCCCTAATGCTTACCGGTGATGAAAATATTGTCAGCGCAGATGCGATTGTGCAATACAAAATAAAGGACCCGGTTAGCTATCTCTTTAATATTATTTTACCGGAAGAGACAGTCAGAAATGCTGCTGAGGCAAGCTTAAGACAGGTAATTGGAGGAAGAAAAATTGATGATGCGCTTACGGTAGGAAAATATGAGATCCAAGAACAAACCAAAAAACTACTGCAAGATCTTTTAGATTCGTATCAATCAGGAATCTTCGTAGTGGCCGTTCAATTACAAGATGTTAACCCTCCTAAAGAAGTACAAGAAGCCTTTAAAGATGTAGCCAGCGCAAAAGAAGACAAGAGTAAGTATATAAATCAAGCTCAAGGATATGAAAACGATCTAATCCCCAAAGCTCGCGGAGAAGCAGTACAAATGACTAAAGAAGCAGAAGGTTATAAAATCGAAAGAATAAAAAAAGCGGAGGGTGATGTTGCAAAATTCAATAATATTTTAACCGAATATAAAAAAGGTGAATATATAACTCAAGCTCGTCTCTATCTGGAAACTATGGAAGAAATTTTACCGAACATGAATAAAGTAATAGTCGATTTAAAGGAAAATCAATCTTTAATAAATTTATTGCCTTTAGGTGATTCAAGTATCCTAACTGCTCCTTCCCAGGAGGTGACCAAGTAATGAAAAAAGGAACGCTATTAATAATACTTATTGTAGTAATCTTATTCTTAGCTAATTTAAGTTTGTTTATTGTCGACGAAACTAAACAAGCCATTGTATTACAATTTGGTAAACCAATCAGAGAGATTAAAGAGTCTGGTTTAAACTGGAAAGTTCCCTTCATTCAAAATGTAGTATTTTTTGAAGATCGACTATTAGCGTACGATGCTGCCCCGACCGAAATCATTACTAAAGATAAAAAGACTCTAATTGTGGATAATTATGCCCGTTGGAAAATTATCGATCCTTTAAAATTTTTACAAACAGTTCGAGATTTAAATGGCGCCCAGGTTAGATTAGATGATATCATTTATTCCGAATTGAGAGTTGATTTAGGATTATATAATATGAGCGAAATAGTTTCGGAAAAAAGAGAAGGTATTATGAAAAGAGTCACCGAAATAAGTAATGAAAAAGCCAATACCTATGGAATACAAATTGTAGATGTAAGGATTAAAAGGGTAGATTTGCCTCCCGAAAATGAAAAATATATTTTTGATAGAATGAAAGCAGAAAGAGAGCGAATAGCTAAACAGTACCGAGCTGAAGGAGAGGAAGAATCAGCGAAAATTATTGCCGAAACTGAAAGAGAGAAAACAGTTATTTTAGCAGAAGCTTACAAATCTGCCCAGATTTTAAAGGGTGAAGGAGAGGCAGAGTCTGTTAAAATCTATGCCGAAAGTTTCAATCAAGATCCGGAATTCTATAAATTTTATAGAACTTTAGAAGCTTATAGAAAAACTTTTAAAGAAAAAACTACTGTCTTACTTTCTACTGATTCTGAATTTTTGAAATATTTAAATAGACCCTAAAATAGTGAATAGTCGTTAGTGAATAGTGAATAGTTAGGAAAGAAGTAGGGGCGTATTGCATACGCCCAAAAAAAATTATAAAAACAATAAGGGGCGGATAAATCCGCCCCTTACATTAAAAACTATAGATTACGCCAAAAAGTTTTATATATTATTAGTATTCTAATTCGGGAGCTATCTGATTTTCAGGTTCTTCCCCATAGTAAATCCTCACTATATTATCAAAAACAGATTTTATATTTTCCTCTAAAGCTCTATCGGAATATCCTGCTGTATGAGGGCTCATCACTACGTTCTCTAATTTATGAAAATTATACTGGCTAGGTAATATTTCTTTTTGTTCATTGGTGGGATACTGATACCAGGTATCTATAGCTGCCCCAGAAAGATAATGTTCTTCTAAAGATTTAAACAAAGCTTCTTCATCTATTACTGCTCCGCGAGAAATATTAACCAGATATTTTCCCTGCATTAACTTTAATTCTTTTTTTCCAATCAACCCCTTAGTTTTCTCTGTAAGGGGAACAGCTATAACAATAAAATCTGATTCTTTAATCACTTTTTCTAAATCTTTATTCGCTCCCAGAAATTCCAATATTTTCTTCTTTTCTAAATCCTTTTCTTTTATTTCTCTTTTTAAGGCAAATATCTTCATACCTAAGGCATACCCTATTTTGGCAATCTCCCAACCAATCGAACCTAAACCTATTATCCCTAAACTTTTTCCTTGCAGCTGAATGGTAGGTTCTTTACTAGAAAAACCATGCCATCTACCCAATCTTAAATCTCTATCATTGGTAACAATATTTTTAGCTAAAGCCAGTATAAGGGCAAAGGCATGTTCGGCAACTGCAGTTCTGTTAGTGTGAACGTTACAAATAAAAATATCTTTCCGATTCTTATATAAACTTAAATCTAATTGATCTACTCCGGTAAAAGGAATTTGAAATAATTTTAATTTCTTAGCTTGGTCAAGATCTTCTTTACTAAAAGATCCTCCTATTATTACTTCTGCTTCTGGAAGATATCTTTTAATTTCTTCTCTTTCATCTGCTTTAGGAATAATGAACTCCAGATCAAATTTGGCTTTCTTATTTAATTTATTAAAATTCTCTTTCCATATTTGGGGTTTTACCATCTTACTCAATACCAAAACCTTCATTTTCGCTCTTTTCTTCAAACAACTTCTTTCTTTCTCTTCTTGTAAAAAATTACGGACTGCCATGATATGCTTACACTCAAGTTTTATTTTTCGAGATCTTTTTATAAAATCTGAACACTCACACTGGGGGATATTTACATCCACTCTATAAGATTTTTTTGATTTCGAACCACTTACTACAAAATAATCAACTTTTCTTTCTACTTTTAAATCTTTGGCCGCTTTTTCTCTTTTTATTGCTTCCTCTTCTAATAACGCTCTTTTAGCTAAATCATCAGCTATAGAATTATGGTTTCTTCTTTCCCAAATAAAATTTAGCTTAGAAGGAATAGTCTGTCTAATTTCTTCAACTCGATTAAATAAAAGAATTATGCCTTTATCCCTAACTTTAAATTTTTTATTTAATTGATTGACTACTAATTGACTATCACAATAGATATCTGCTCTCTCTGGATTTATTTTTTTAATTTCTTCTAATCCTCTAATCAAAGCTTTATATTCGGCAATATTATTAGTACCGTAACCGATCGCTTCGCTTATCTTCTTTACCAACTCTCCATCCTGGTATATGACTATTCCTATAGCCATATTCCCCGGATTAGGATAACAGGAACCGTCTACTCTCATTAATACTTTGGACATAATTAGCCCCTTCCTATGGTAAAATTATATTTTTTGTAGTAAAATAATAAATAATATCGGTAATATTATATATGATTGTAACCCAAAAAGTAAACAAACCTGTCCTCGACCTGATCGGGGAATGGTAAGGTAGGGGTCGGATTTATCCGACCCGGTATGCGGGCTCGATGCATCGAGCCCCTACAAAATAATTATAACCAATTTTATTTCTAATGCGATACGCAATACGAGACAAAATAAAAAGGAGCCAAAAAGATTATTTAAGATGGATGAAAGAATACAGTATGCCTTTGAACACACCGAAATTTTAAGAAGGCCTGAACAACTAATTTCAACTTTTGGTTCTTCAGTAATCCACTATTATGTTTTAACTGAACCAGTATATTCTGAATTTACCAAGAATGATTTAGAGACTGTGGTTAGGGAAGGAAAAGTTAGTTGGTTCCAGCCAAAATTGCTTACTCCTAATTACATGTTTAGAATAGAAGGATTTAGCCGTGAAGCTAAAAACGCCTTTGAAGACTTAGCCAGTCAATATCCAGACTTAGCCGGAATTCTTTACAAATTTAAGGTTAATAAAGAGCTTGATGAAATGAATTTTGTTTCTAGCCCTTGGTTAACTGTAGCAGAAAATATTAATAAAGAGATAGATAAAAAAAGAGATTCTCTTTGTGCTATTATTAAAGGTGTAGCTGGCCTATGGGATGTATCGCTATCCAAATTTATTTTAGATATGATGGTTAGAAGTGTTTATTTGGCTCAGATACCTGATTTTAAAAAAAAGGGATTTGTAGGCATAAACCAAATAGGTCAAGCTATTATTGCTAAAGATAGATATGGCATTCCATTAACTGCTCGAGAAGAAATAGAGAAATTATTTAAATTAGTAGAAAAAGGTGAATCAAAGCCTATTAAATTAAAAGAAGAATTGGATAACTGGGGAGTATTTGAACAATATCAAGATAGGTTCTTCGGTCTCTTTAGGAGAAGGTAATAAAATGACAAGAATAAAAACTGCTTTAGAAATTGCTCTTGAAAAAGCTAATGAAATTAATATATTAAATCCAGAAGAAAAAGAAAAAATAAAAGCTGAGGGAAAGATTAAATCTTTGCTTGCTAAATATTATAAAGGAAGTCTTAGTTCTATTGATTTATGGCAAAAGTTAAAAGGAAATAAACCTTTTATATTAAGAGAAGCTCAATTAATTTTAATAAATTCTTTAAATTTTAATAACACTCAATATGAATATCAAATGAGAAAAGATGCTATTTTAGCTATCGAGACATTAAAAGAGGGCCAAAATACCTCAACCATCGAATCGACTTTAAATGAAATTAACCTCTTAAAAAAAGAGTATCGGAAGAAAAAAGAAGAGACTGAAAATATTTTAAAGAAAGAAATTAAAAAAAATCCTCAAGCAAGATTAAAAACAGCAAAACAAGGCAATAAATTAATTATTACGCAATTAAGTGTTGAAGAAGCTTTACAGGAAAATGTTCAATGGAAGAATTTTATTGCTAAACATGAAGAAAAATATGTTAAAGAGTTTAGAGAAGTAATTGAAAGATTAAAAAAAGAAATATAATAAAAATATTTATTAAACAAAATAGGGGTTAGGCCTACACTTGACAAAATATAAATAGATTATGGGGTAACCTCGGGCGGTGAAATTAGGTATAATACCTAAGCCCACCAGCGTCGGACGACTTTTATTTGGTTTAAGATATACTTTTCTAAAAACCATCTTAAATTTTTTTTGTTATCTCTTTTACTCTAATTTTTAATTCTTTAAGATTTACTACCTTGGAAATTCGGGTAATAGCTTGATAATCTTCTGGAAGTAAACCTTCCCTTCTTCCAATTTCCTGGGCGATTTCTACCGCTTCGTTGAGATATTCCCTGAAGGCATTTACTGAATTGCGCTTCTCGTGTTTATAAAGACCTTTTAATTGTTTCAGAGGAACTTTTTTTGTCTCATCTTTTTCAAAAAGACCGTTTAAAAAAATCTCCACTCCAAATCGAGTTTTGGCCATTTTTGCAAGATGAGGGGCTAAGTCTTTTTTGTAATACGCCCTTTCACCTGTTAAGTTTGAAAAAACGTTAGGCATATACCGCCTATTTGATGGATATCCTAAAACAGCCCTCACTTTACCGTCTAAAATAGGCTCGAGAAGAGTTTTTATATGATTATCTGAAAGAGTGGTTAAATCAGCGTCTATAAAAGCAATTATTTCACTTTTGGCCTTTTTTATTCCCTCAGCTAAAGCGGAACCTTTCCCCTGATTTTTCTTTAAATCAATAAGTGTAATTTTATCCCCAAACTTTTTTAAAATAGCTGGACTTTTATCTTTTGAGCCATCGTTAATACAAATAACCTCGTTTACCAGACTGCTTTTTACTAAAGTTTTGACAACTTTAGCAACGGTTTTTTCTTCATTAAAAACTGGAACTATGGCAGAAACAAATTTTTGCTTCTTTAATCTTTGGTGAGAATTTTTATCTTTGAAAAATACGGCTATAATATCTTCGCCAAAGTCTCTTGTTTCTCTTTCAACCGATGAAGAGATGATGTCAAAGCCATACTCAATTTGATTAAGGAGTTGACCACGAGTTAAAAAATATTCAACCTTAAAATCATTAGTGCCATCTTTTTCACTCCATTCTGCCAGCCGTTTTCTTAAAGAGTAAAAAATGCCGTCAACTGCCTTTCTTGTCTTTCCTGGTTCGCAGATAATAAACAATTTTTTAGCTGAGGAAAAACAGTTTTTAATAAATCTTTTTCTGTCGGTTGGCTTTAAATGGTGAAGAATATCACAAGCAATTACTACATCTGCCTGACAATAATTTTTTACGTCAAGGACATTGCCTAAATAAACACCCGAATGTTTTTTGAGGGCATAATCAATAAAATCTTTATTGGTATCAAACCCTCGGTAAACGCAGTTGTTGAGTAAAAAATCGGCTAAAGTTGCGGGACCGCAACCTGGCTCAAGAACCAAATCGTTTTTTCTAACAAAGCTTGCCATGTAGCAATATCGCTTGGCAAAGTTGTTTTTGTGTATCCATTTAAGACCCCAGACATAAAGAAGGGGATATCTATAAAAAATGTTCTTTTTGTACATATCTATTGGTCTAATTTCCTCTGACACATAAAATTCTCTTGTATTTAGAAGGGTCCAAGTATCTTCTGAATAGTCGCAACCTGTAGCTAGAGCAAATTCTCTACATACTTTAGCAATTCGGGGCCAAAATTGCTTTGATATATTTTTATATTCCTTCTCGGTTAGCAAACGGACTTGTCTTTCTTTTTCCACTCTATCTAATCTGTTCTTTTGTATTTCCTGAAGTTGATTTTTCCATTTTTGTTCCAAAGGATCTTCTCCCCCTACATCTGGTGGTTTTTGATGTTAAGACTCGACCCCATTTACTTTTCTAACGACTAATTTATCTTCTTTTGCCTTTTTTATATTTTTTGGTTTTTATCTTGCCTCCGGAGGGGTTTCCTCCGTCTGCTCCTTCATATCCCGGGATCCAGGGTTCTTCTTTAAGAGCCACCATCTTTTCCGGTTTCTTATTGGCTAGTTTCTTTTTTTTACCTGGAACAACTTCTTTTGGCATTTCGTCTATTGTAGGCATTTTCTTGTTAGTTAGATACTGCTGACCTACCCCTAAAAGGGTAGAAGTAAACCAGTACAGGGACAAACCAGAAGGCAGGCTGAAACTCATAAAGCCAATCATTAGGGGCATCATGATGGTCATCATCTTCTGGGTCTGTTGAGCAGAAACTCCGTCTTTACCTGTGCTACTGTCAGTGGAGGTCATCTTTTGTTGAATATACATTGAACCGGCTACTAGAAAGGGCAATATGCCAAGGTATTGTATTCCAAAAATTCCACTGCCTGGCAATTGAATTAATTGGTCGGGTGCAGCTAAGCCTGCAACGATTTTGGGTACTCCCTCAACTATAATTTGAACTTGCCTGGGTATCCATAAAAACCCCCCGGCTATTTTACCAGCACTATCTAAATATTCAAATTTCCTTAAAACCTGAAAGAGTAAAATTAATATGGGCATTTGAATTATCAAGGGCAAACAACCGCTCATGGGATTAACCTTATGTTCCTTGTATAAAGCCATTAATTCTTTATTTAATCTTTCCTTATCGTTCTTATATTTCTCTTGAACCGTCTTCATTAAGGGCTGGATCTTCTGCATCTCCCTCATAGAAACCATCTGTTTTTGCATTAAGGGATATAGGATTATCCTGATAAGGACGGTCATCAAAATGATAGCAATACCATAATTCTGGGTAAAGCTATATAAAAATACTATTATGTTGGCGAAAATATCGCCTAAAGAGTCCCATAAACTTGTCAAAATAATTTTGCTCCTTTACTGCCTTACTATTTTCTTTTATTTTCACTAAAAGATTCTATCTTTCTATTCTTGCTAAATTTTTAATTATAATACCTGAGTTATATTTACCGAATCCTACTATAGAATTTAATTGAAAGTATGTATTCAAGAATTAAATGTAAAACATTTTCTAATTTATTTAATTGCTTCTGATTTTTTTACTTTCTTATCCCAGATAGGATCGGAAACTTTAGCCCATTGAGCAGCTTTTTTGTTTAAGAAGACATAGTATCTTCTGAGATTATAGTATCAAATCAAGGCCCGTCCTCTGTTGCATTATAGACTTAAACATTAACGTATCTCCTTATATTGTCCAGTTTAATAATGCGGCTCCCCAGGTTAATCCACCACCAAAAGCAACCATTATAATTCGATCCCCTGGGCAAAATGTTTTTTCCTTATGAGCTTCATTTAGAGCAAGTGGGATACTGGCAGAAGAAGTATTTCCAAAACGGTCTAAATTAATAATGGATTTTTCTCGTTCAATCTTTAGTTTCCGGGCTACATAATCAATAATGCGAATATTAGCTTGATGGGGAATAATATAATCAATATCGCTTATAGAAAGATTAGACTTATTTAGGACCTGGGAAATGCTTTTTATCATTATTCTGGTAGCAAATTGAAATATTTCTTTTCCATTCATAGATATATTGCTGGGTCTTCCATTATTATTTGGAATATGCAAAAAAGGATTTTTTAGGGGAACTGCTGGGAGGGTAAGAAGTTCCTGCAAATCTCCTTGAGAACCAGTATAAGTACAGATAATACCCTCTTGGTTGGAACTCTTTAAAATTACTGCCCCGGCGCCATCTCCAAAAAGTACGCAAGTATTCCGATCAAACCAATTAGTGACCTTTGATAAAACTTCTACCCCTATTACCAGAATTGTCTTGCTTTGTTTTGATTTAATAAATTGATCAGCTATCTGTAACCCATAAACAAAACCGGTGCAACCTGCTACTATATCAAAGCTGGGAATATCCTTTAATCCTAATTCTGCCTGGACAAGATTAGCAGTTGAAGGCATAAAAAAATCGGGGGTTATGGTAGCTACTACAATCATGTCGATCTCTTCTTTTTCTATACCAGCATTTTCAATTGCTTCTTTTGCCGCTTTTGCGGCCATCTGATATGTCTTTTCTCCGGAGGAGATTCTTCTTTCTTTTATACCTGTTCGGGAGGTAATCCACTCATCGTTAGTCTCTACTATTTTTGAAAGCTCGTCATTTTTTACAATTCTTGCGGGGACATAAGCACCTGTACCAATTATTTTTGAATAAACCATGTTATCTTCCTTCAATAGTTCTCCATTTATAAAAATAAAGTTTCTCATGCTCAATGAATAGTTAATTTATTTAATTGCTTCTGATTTTTTTACTTTCTTATCCCAGATAGGATCGGAAACTTTAGCCCATTGAGCAGCTTTTTTGTTTAAGAAGACATTAGTATCTTCTGAAATTATTGCATCAGCTCCAGGATATAGCGGATGTGCACCGCTCTCCTCTACAATCTCTTTTAAAGCATCGGGATTATCAATAATAGGACAGGGCCTTAAATGATTTTCACAGAAAGGCTGTCTCTTTTGGTATGCAGTAAATAAAGGTGATTTAAGCACATCGAGTAAGCTTTTCTCTTTGATATTATCGCAAGTAAATTGGGCAAACGCACATGGGGTAACCTTCCCACTCGGTGTAATATGGAAATAACTTCGTCCTCCAGCTATACAACCCTGAGTATATTCCCCATCATTCCAGAAATCCATTAACATCAATGGATTGTGTGTCCTGAGATGATTCACTCGTTCAATTAAATACGCTCTCTGATCGGGTTTTAACATTAGATCAGTATTCGGATTTCTTCCAATAGGAATATAATGGAATGACCATCCGTAAATTGCCCCTTTATTAATCAAGAACTCAATAAAATTATCACTAGTTACTTCTTTGTAATTTTCCCTGGTTATGGTAAGAGACACACCAAATAAAACACCACGACTATGAAGCCTATCCATAGCACTTACAATTTTATCAAATACACTTTCTCCACGCCGGGCATCGGTTTGTTCTTTCCATCCCTCCAGACTAATGGCCGGGGTAATATTTCCTAACTCGACAATCTTACCGGCAACTTCATTATTAATAAAGGTACCATTGGTGTAAAGCATGAAGGCCATATCGTTATGTTTTTCAGCAATTTCAAATAAATGGGGATAGGCAAATGGCTCTCCCCCCGACATTACAATCCAGTATATCCCCAGCTCTTTGGCTTCGGTTAATATTCTATCTAAAAGCTCATATGATAAAGTATCATGTTTCATTTGAGCACCTGCCCAGCATCCTTCACAACGAAGGTTACAGGCACTGGTCGGATCAATCAAAATAGTAAACGGAATATTCACCCCTAATTCTTCTATCTTTTTCTTTTTTTGAGGAACACCAATAAGCCAGTTATTTATAACAAAATTGGTCACCATTTTCTGCCTAACATAAGGATTGATTTCAGTCAAAACTCGATTTATATATTTTCTTGTATTAAGATTTTGATTATATGATTGCAGAATCGCTTCTATTATCTTTTTGTGATTTTTATTAACTGCTATTTTTTTTAAAAGTGCGGCGAGTTTAGGAATATTTTGTTCTGGATTTTTCACCAAATAATTTAAAGTTTCTTGAAGTATTTTTTCTCCCACATACTTTTTCGCAAAATTAAGATTAACCATTTATGAACCTCCTAAAAATTTTATTTTTTATGTTTATTTGCTTTTAAAATCACTACTGTGCAACTCAATTTATTTTTAAACCTGCCGACTACACAAATCGAGTGTCTTATAATTAAGCGATAGGTTCTTGATATCATTTAAAACAGAAGAATTAACGGCTTCAGCACCTAATTCGATACATCTTTGTGCATGATGAAAATCACGCCAGTGAATATTTTCAACTCTTGGTCTAATGAAAATTACATTACTATCATCAGGAACAAAAACTGTTTTATCATGATTATTTTCTACAACTTTAAGCGCATTTACTACAATATTAAAAGCCGCGGGAATTATACGTTGAAACTTATTAGAAATTCCACCAGGAGAAACAACGCTATTTACATAAGGTATCTGACCAATATTTTGCAATAAATTCTGGGAATATCGCTTTAAGGTTATTAAGTAATTAATATTATCAATTGAGGAGCTAACATCAATAGCAATTACTGAATCAGCACCCATAGCAAAAGCCGTTTGAATGGGCAGAGGATTAACCAGACCGCCATCAACCAGCCATCGATTACCTATCTCTACCGGTGCAAAAATACCAGGAAATGCGGAACTGGCTAATATTGCCTTGGACACTGATCCTTTATTTATAAGGACTTCCTCTCCTGTTTTAATATCAGTAGCGACTACAGTTAAAGGAACTGTTAATTCAGAGAAATGTTTTTGCTGGGTAAGTACTGAAAAGAATCTCTCCAGTTTATTGCCTGCAAATATCCCTTTAGGAGGAGCAATATCTATCATCTTTAATAATTTTATCCATCCAGTCCCAAGAGCAATTTTTTCTAATTCAAAAATATTACCTCCTGCAGCATATGCAGCACCAACGATAGCTCCAAAACTTGTTCCTACAACAAGATCTATATGTATCTCTGCTTCTTGTAAAATCTTAAGTACTCCTAAATGAGCGTATCCACGAGCTCCCCCGCTCCCTAGAACAAGTCCGATTTTGATCGCTTTAGTATTCTGCAAGTTTTTTCTCCTTTAATATATTTCTTTCATATAAGAATTTACCGTGTCTTCAAGAATTTTTTTATTTAATTTAATTTTTTTTGAACCAGAAATTAGCTTTCCAATCTTTACCTTAATTCTATTTAATTTAGGGAATTTTGCTCCGACTGGTAATGCCTTACCAGCTCCCTTGATTGCCATAGGAATAATTGGGACATCTGCCTTTACTGCAAGATATGCAGCTCCAGCTTTGGCTGAGAAATCATCTTTTTCGTTAGTAATTCTTCCTTCCGGAAAAATACCCAAAACGCCACCTGCCTGTAAGACTTTCATAGCATTTTTTATAAGTTTAATATCATTGCCTTTGCCTTGAACAGGAATAGCCCCAACCCCTCGTAGAATATTACCCACAAAAGGCATTTTAAAAAGATAGGCAGCAGACATAAAGGTTATTTTAGGTTTAACAGATGATACAAGGACAAATCCATCTAATAAACTTGAATGGTTTGCCACAATAACAAAAGGACCAGTCTTCGGTATATTTTCTCTACCAATTATTTTAAGCCTGAAAATCAATTTAAAAATAATCAAACTAAAACTTTTTATAATAATATATAACAAAATATTAACCCTCAAACGATTCTAATCTTTTTACTTAATTTTCTTGGACAATTGATCAATTTTATTTCCCAGTTCATCAATCTTTTTTTCTAAATCATCTACACATTTTTTAGAGGCAAAATTCATCTTCTCTATGCTCTTCTCAATATCAGGCTTTATTTTTTCCAATAATTTATCTTTTTCTTTTTCTGCCTTATCTAAAAGATTAACTACAAACTCTTTGCTTTCACTCTGGCTTAATTCGCCTCTCTTGATTAGATCATCAGCTATCTTAATGGCTTTTTCTTTGGTAAGAGAAAGCGTGCCTATGCCAGCAAGAAACATTTTTTTGCTTAAATTTAACATATCTTCACCCCCTTTCTTTATTAAAATCTTTAAAGGAGAAAGAATTGAAGGAAGCATTATTTTTTTAGTCTTTTCCTGCTCCACAATAATTTGAGCCAATATCAAAGAAGTTATATCTTCTTTAGTTTCATTGTCAATTACTTTTACCTCCGCCCCCTCCCGAATTAATCTGGAAATTTCAGAAAGGTTAACATACTTTTTCTCTTTCGTATCATATAGCTTGCGATTCGAATATTTTTTAATAATATATTCTTCCATATAACATCTCCTCCCTTAAAATAATTAACACACTGCGTTACAATACATATATAACACACTGCGTTATATTTGTCAAGACCCTGGTGGAATTTTTTCCCTGCTGCTGATATTATTTCTGTCATTTCTGTTTTCTTATCTGTCATTCCCGCTTCCTCTTATGTCATTCCCGCGAAAGCGGGAATCTATCATTTTTATCACCAATCAAAAAAATCTCCTCCCATTACCCCCTCTCCCACAGAGAAGGGAAATATATTTTGATAAATTTGTACAAAAATATTTTCAATAAAAAGGGTTTTTTGATTTAAATGGCGAAATATAGTTATATAATAGTAAGAGATTGGGGTTAGATAAATAAATGAAAAATTTTGAGATAGAAAAAGATCCAGAGTTAGATAATTTATTAGCCAAATGTAAAGAGAAGGGATTAAAATTTGGCTTAGCTTTGGGGAGCGGCTCAGCCCGAGGAATGGCTCATATCGGGGTAATTCAAGCCCTGGAAGCCTATCACATTCCTATCGATATGATTGCAGGCACGAGTATTGGCGCCGTAGTGGGCTCAGTATATGCTACTGTTGCCACTGATATAAAGACCGGAGCGAAAGTAATTTTAAATCAGGGGAGTGTAATAAGGGCAGTTAGAGCCAGTATATCTATCCCGGGAATATTTACTCCGGTAAAGTATCAAGATTATTCCCTGGTAGATGGAGAGTTAGTAGACCCGGTCCCGGTGGATGTGGTGCAAAAGATGGGAGCTGATATTATTATTGCGGTCAATCTTACTGAAAAAACCCCCAAACCGATAATTATGATACTAAATGAAGAAACCGGTGATTTAAAAGAAGTGGAAAACACCTTCACTTTTAAGATAAATATAAAAGAAATTCCCAAATTCAAAACAGTAGAAAAAATTACTTCTTTGGTAGAAAAAGAGGTAACCTCTTTGGGTAAAATGATAAAAGGGGTTAAAAAGAAATTGAAAGGCCCGCATATTATCGAAGTAATTAGTAAATCTGTGGATATTATGGAAAAAGAAATCACTTCTCGAGGTCTGTCTAAGGCAGATGTGGTAATCATCCCCTTTGGGATTGATGGCATCTCTCTTTTTGAATTTGATAAAGTCGAGATAACTATCAAAGGAGGCATAGATGCCGCTTTAGCTAAAATTCCTCTGATTAAAGAAGTAATAAAAGAAAAGCTAAAATAAAAAGGATGGAAAAATATGGGTTTTACAAAATTAAAAAGAAGATATAAAAATCTTAACCGGTTTCGACAAATAGTTAATATTTTAATCAAATACGGATTCGATTATTTTGTAAAACAGTTGGGATTAACTAACCTGATTTCTAAGGGCGGAAAAATTCTTAAACTAAAACCTTCTAAAATAGCCCAATTGCCCCTTCCGATAAAAGTCCGTCTTGCCCTTGAAGAATTAGGTCCCACCTTTGTTAAATTAGGTCAGATTTTAAGCACCAGACCCGATTTAATTCCTCCAGATTATATTGAAGAATTACAAAAGCTCCAAGATAAAGTTCCTCCCTTTGCCTATGACCAGGTTGAACAAATAATAAAAAGAGAACTGGGAGCTGATATTTCAAAAATATTTAAATCATTCGAGCAGAAGGCTTTCGCTGCTGCCTCTTTAGGTCAAGTTCACCAAGCTATATTAGAAGATGGGGATAAGGCAGTAGTGAAGGTTCAAGGCCCGGATATTGAAAAAACAATTGAAACAGATTTGGATATCTTATTTCATATAGCCCGCCTTACCGAAAAACATATTCCAGCTAGCAGACTATATGATCCGGTGGGAATAGTTGAGGAATTTGCTAAAGCAATTAGACTTGAGCTGGATTATGGAACCGAGGGAAGGAATGCAGAAAGATTTAGAAAAAATTTTGAAGATGATGAAACAATTTATACCCCAAAAATATACTGGAAATTCAGTAGTAAACGTATCTTAACTATGGAACTTATCCAGGGAATAAAGATAAATAGTATCGAAGAATTGGATAAAGCAGGATATGATAGAAAGAAGATAGCTGAAAATGGAGCTAAAGCTTTCATGAAACAAATATTAATCGATGGATTTTTCCATGCTGACCCTCATCCTGGGAATATGTTAGTTATGAAAGATGAAATTATCGGGTTTATGGATTTTGGGATGATGGGAAGACTGGATGAAGAGATCAAAGAAAAGGGAGTAGATTTATTTATAGCCATATTAGAGCGCAAACCTGATAAAATTATCAACGAGATGCTAAACTTAGGAATTACTTCCCAAGAAATTGATACCCGTTCTTTAAAGATAGATATTAAAGAAATGTTAGATCAATATTATGATAAATCATTAAAGGAAATTAAATTAGGGGAACTGATTAATCAGTTAGTGAATATTGCCATAAAGTACCATATAAGGATGCCTGTTGAATTTGCTTTACTTGGTAAATCACTCCTTAACATTGAAGGTATTGGATTAGAACTTGACCCAGATTTTAATCTTGCTGAAGTAGCCAAACCCTATGCCCAAGATCTTATTCTAGAGAGAAAAAGCCCTCAACGTCTTATATTAAAATTATTAAACGAATTAACTGAACTTTATAATTTGATAATTTTAATACCCCGACAATTAAGTAAGACCTTAAAAAAGATGGAAGAAGGTGTCTTTAAATTAGAATTTCAACATCGAGGTTTAGAAAATTTAATCACTGCTTTAGATCGATCTATAAACAGATTATCTTATAGTCTAATTCTGGCTGCTATTATTGTTGGTTCTTCTTTAATTATGCAGACCGATAAAGGTCCTCATTTTATGGGATTTCCAGTTATTGGAGTTTTTGGTTTTTTAATTGCAGCTATATTGGGTTTGGGCTTAGTAATTATGATTCTCCGTTCAGGAAAAATGTGAAATAAAGATTCAATATTTTTACTTAAATGGAATTACCTGGGTCAAATCTTTATTTTTGATAGTTAATTAAATTATTTGTCAAGAATAAAGATTTGACCCCATTTATTTTTAACCTATTTCTTTATTCTTTGTTTTAAGGCATTAAATACAAAGTCTGGTTTAGCCCTACAGTCAGTGTAACGCATTACCTGTCCCACTAAATAGTGGAGGGCTTTCTCTTTCCCCTGGTTAAAATCCTCTATTGATTTAGGATTTTCGTTGATTACCCTATCTACTATCTCTATTAATTCATTTTCATCGGTAATCTGAATAATTCCACTCTCTTTAACAATCTGAGAAGCACCTTTAGCAGTCTTAAACATTTTTTCGAAGACTTCTTTAGCCATCTTACTACTAATTACTCCCTTATCTATTAGTTTCAACATTTCTACTAAGTTATCAGGTGAAATAGGAGAATCTTCTACCTCTACTTTATCCTCATTTAAATAACGTATTAATTCACCCATAATCCAATTACTTAAAATCTTGCTATTAGAATATAGAGAAGTAGTTTTCTCATAATAATCGCCCAATGCTTTACTCGAAGTTAATATTTCGGCATCATATTCAGGAATTTGATAATCTTTAATAAAACGGTTTTTTCTTTCTTCAGGAAGCTCGGGAAGATTTTTCCTGGTTTCTTCTATCATCTTTAAATCTACCTGAAGGGGTAGTAGATCTGGTTCGGGGAAATAGCGATAATCATGAGCCTCTTCTTTACTCCTCATAGAAACTGTAATATTTTTCGATTCATCCCAATGTCTGGTTTCCTGGATTACCTTTTCCCCCTCACTTAAAAGTTTCTTTTGTCGATCTACTTCAAATTGTAAGGCTTTCTTCACTGCTCGAAAGGAATTCATATTCTTCACTTCTGTTTTGATTCCCAAAGTTCCAGTTTTTGTATCTCTTATGGAAACGTTGGCATCACAACGCATCGAACCTTCCTCCATATTACCGTCACATACTCCCAGATGTTGAACGATACTTCTTAATTTCATTAAAAATATCCGAGCTTCTTCAGGAGAACTAAAATCAGGCTCGGTTACAATCTCGGCTAAAGGAATCCCGCAACGGTTGTAATCTACCAGAGAATAAGAGGATGAAGTAATATCCCCTTCATGAACCAATTTACCAGCATCTTCTTCTAGATGCACCCGGGTAATGCCAATCTTTCGTTTCTCTTGGTTTTCAGGAAGAGATATTTCCATATCTCCATTTACCCCTAAGGGAATATCATATTGAGATATCTGATAAGCTTTGGGTAAATCAGGATAAAAATAGTTTTTTCGATGAAATATGTTTAGCGGATTAATTTTACAATTCAAAGCCAAAGCGGTTTTTAGAGCAAATTCTAAAACTTTTTTATTCAGTACCGGTAAGGATCCGGGCAAGCCTAAACATACTGGACAGGTATTGGTATTAGGTTCTTTACCAATATAATCAGTACTGCAGTGGCAGAACATTTTAGCATTAGTCATTAGTTGAATATGGACCTCTAAGCCAATTACTACCTCTTCTCTCATTCTGCTTCCTCCTTACCTTTGGTTGAGCATATCTCTGGTTTTTTCTTTTCTACTTCGCTATGCTGTTCAAAATTATAAGCTGCTCGCAGTATGGTCTCTTCGTCAAACGGTTTACCTATAATCTGTAAACCTAGAGGCAGGTTATTTTTATTATATCCACAATTAAGAGAGATGGCTGGAATACCAGCTAAATTAATAGGAATAGTGTAGATATCAGACAAATACATAGTTAAAGGATCGGCGACTTTTTCCTTCAGTTTAAAAGCCGGAGTAGGAGAAGTAGGAGTAATAAGAATATCATATTTACTAAAGGCTTGATCAAAATCCTCTTTAATCAAAGTACGAACTTTTTGCGCCTTTAAGTAATAAGCATCATAATATCCTGAACTTAAAGCATAAGTTCCTAACATAATCCTTCTCTTTACTTCCTGGCCAAAACCTTCGCTTCTAGTCCTCTTATACATAGAAGACAAGTCTTCATAATCCTCTGTTCTATAACCATATTGCACCCCATCATAACGGGCAAGATTAGAACTTGCTTCCGCAGTAGCAATTAAATAATAAGTGGGTAAAGAATATTCGGTGTGAGGTAGTGAAACTTCCTCTATCTTTGCCCCTAATTTTTCAAATAATTTTAAGGCTTTATCAATAGCATCCTTAACTTCTGGATCTATTCCTGCAATAAAATATTCCTGGGGGACGCCAATCTTTAATCCCTCTATCCCCTCTTGACAAGATTTTAGATAATCAGGAACTTCTAAATTTGCTGAAGTAGAATCTTTATGATCATGGCCGCATATAACTTTCATCATCAGAGCACAATCAGTTACATCTTTAGCTATAGTACCTATCTGGTCTAAGGATGAGGCGTAGGCAACTAAGCCATATCTGGATACCCTTCCATAAGTAGGTTTTAATCCTACCATTCCACAAAATGAAGCAGGTTGCCGGACAGAACCACCAGTATCTGTACCTAAAGCAATAAATGCCTCATCTGCTGCCACTGCAGCAGCGGAACCACCACTGGAGCCACCAGGTACTCTTTCTAAATCCCAGGGATTACCAGTAGGGCCGAAAGCAGAATTTTCAGTAGATGAACCCATCGCAAATTCATCCATATTAGTTTTTCCGATTATTATAGCTCCCGCTTCCTTTAATTTATTAATTACTGTGGCATTATAGGGCGGGATAAAACCTTTGAGTATCTTTGAACCGCAAGTAGTCTCTAATCCTTTGGTAGTAATTATATCCTTTATAGCAACTGCTACACCAGCTAAGGGAGGTAGTTCTTCTTCATTTTTTACTTTTAGATCTATTTCTTTAGCTTGTTGCAAGGCTTCCTTTCGATTAAGAATTAAAAAAGCTTTAATTATATGATCAAATTTATCTATTTGATTATAAATATCCTGGATAACTTCCAAGACAGTTACTTTCTTCTTTTTAATTAAGTTGATAACTTCATGTGCAGTTAATCGGTTTAAGTTCAATTATCTTTCCTCCTCTTGGTTTAGACAAATCTGTCGAGGTAGGGGTCGGATTTATCCGACCCGCTTATTTACGGGTTCGATGAATCGAACCCCTACAACGGAATGACCCCAATGAAGCAAGGCTTCACCGGGATGACCAAGTTAATATTTTAGATTATATTATTTTAGGGACTTTGAAATAACCTTTTTTAACATATTTAGCATTGGAAAGTACTTCTTCCTGTGGTAAAGATGGCTCAACCTTATCCTCATTAAGTAAATTAGGCATGGAAATAACATAAGCAGTAGGTTCAACTCTTTCAGTATCGAGTTCATTTAACTTTTTAAAATAATCTAAAATTGAATTTAATTGAGAAGTGAATTCTTCTTTTTCTTCTTCATTAAATTCTAAATTAGCCAATTGAGCCACATATTCTACTTCTTTCTTGGTAATTATTTTTTCAGTCATATTATCCTCCAAGGCTGTAGGGGCGTATTGCCTGCCTGTGCGTACGCACGCAGACAGGTCCGCACGCAGACAGGCAATACGCCCCTACAGCTAACGACTAACGACTATTCACTATTCACTAGTTATTATTTTTTTAAATTCCTCTTCATTAATAATAGTTATTCCTAATTTTTGGGCTTTATCGTATTTTGATCCTGGATCTTCTCCTACCACCACATAATCAGTCTTCTTGCTCACACTACCGGTAACCCTGCCTCCTAATTCACCGATTATTTCGGTGACCTGAGTACGGGTAAAATCCTTTAAGAGGCCAGTTAAAACAAATTGTTTTCCAGTAAAAATTTGGACTCTTTTCTTTTTTCTCTTTTTCTCTTCTTTCTGACCAAAGTTCAAGTCAACACTTCTTAACCTTTCCATAATATCTAAATTTTCTTTTTCTTTAAAGAAAAGGATTACACTTTCTGCAATCTTAGGTCCAATTTCGTTAATCTCTATCAATTCTTCTAAATTAATTTTCCTTAATTGATCTAAAGTTGGAAAATATCTGGTAATCACTTCAGAGGTATGAACCCCAACATAGCGTATTCCCAGACCATAAATTAAATTAGCAAAAGATCGGTTTTTACTTTTTTCAATTGCATTCATTAAATTATCCGCAGATTTCTCAGCCATCCGCTCCAGGGAGATTAAATCATCTCTTTTTAAAAAATATAAATCCGAAACATTCTTAATGAGTCCATTTTCCACTAATTGGTCAATTATGGCAGGACCCAATCCTTCTATATCCATGGCATTTCGAGAGGCAAAATGCCTTATTCTTTCCTTTAGTTGAGCTAAGCAAGTGAGGCTATTGCATCGAGAGACTACCTCACCTTCTAATCGAGATACTTTTGCCCCACATACTGGACATTTAGAAGGCATCACAAATTCTTTTTCCTTACCAGTTCTCTTCTCCTTAATTACTTTAACCACTTCAGGTATTACTTCTCCAGCTTTTTGAACTAAGACGGTATCCCCAATTCGTATATCTTTTCTTCTAATTTCGTCTTCATTATGTAGAGTTGCTCTCTGCACTACTGAGCCGGATATTTTAACCGGGTCAAGCATAGCCACTGGAGTTAGGGCTCCAGTCCTCCCTACTTGAACAATAATATCTCGAATTTTTGTGGTTACCTGCTGAGCAGGAAATTTATAAGCAATAGCCCAACGAGGGCTTCGGGTAGTCGAACCTAATTCTTCCCTTAGTCTTAAAGAATTAACTTTAATAACCATACCATCGATTTCATAATCAAGGTCTTCTCTTTTTTCTATCCACTCTTGACAATAGCTTATAGCTTCTTCTATATCCTGACCGAGCTGGATATGGGGGTTTACTTTAAACCCTATCTTTTTTAAATAATTCAAGACTTCTATATGATTCTTAAATTTAGGTCCCTCAGGAAAAGTAGCTTGATAAATAAAGGTATCTAAATGTCTTTGTGCAGTAATCTGAGGATCCAATTGCCGTACTGAACCAGCTGCTGCATTCCGAGGGTTGGCGAATAAATACTCCTCTTTTTTTATTCTATCTTCATTTAACTTCTTAAAATCACTTTTTTTCATATAAACTTCTCCATAAATTTCCAAATGGGAAGGAAGGTCATCACCAAATAATTTTAATGGTATAGTTTTTATGGTTTTAATATTGGAAGTAATTTCTTCCCCGGTTATCCCATCTCCTCGGGTAGCTCCCCTTACCAAGATGCCATTTTCATAGACTAAAGCGACTGCAAGTCCATCAATCTTTAACTCTATTACATAATCTAATTTTTGTTGAGGAATTAATTTTTTTATCCTCTGGTCAAAAGCTCGCAATTCTTCGGACGAAAAAGCATTAGCCAGACTTAACATAGGAGTAATATGTTGTACGGTGGTAAATTCTGGAACTGGCTCTATCCCTACTCTTTGCGTGGGGGAAGCAGAAGTAAGGTATTGAGGATATTTCTTTTCCCATTCCATTAATTCTTTCATTAATTGATCATATTCGGTATCAGAAATAGATGGGTCATCTAATACATAGTATCGATAGTTATGATATCTTATTTCTTCTCTTAATTTTTCTATCTTATTTTTAATATTATTGGAATTAAAAGTCATTTTTTTATCTTATTTCTTCTATTTTAAAGTTTTGTCAAACCAAGTCACCATAATTTGTAGGGGCATATTGTATATGCCCTCATTTTCTCCTGTAGGGGCGTATTGCATACGCCCTCATTTTCTAATAAATATTAACTAAAATTTTTCCAAAAAATATTTTCTATTTCATCAGGTTTTCCCTCACCGTTTTCCCTATCATATTCCCATTTTAAGGGATTATTTTGAATATATTCACGAATCCGATTTAATTCGTTCTCATTTCTTATAATATGTTCATAATAATTACGCTGCCATATAGAATATAAAAGGGGATAGTCTAAACCTTTAATTTGTCTGGTAACAGCAGATTTAAACCCACGTATAATCGAGCCAATTGTTTGAGAGGGGGAGTGAAATTTATTTGTAGGGGCGTATTGCAATACGCCCCTACCGGTGTTGGGCGTATACAATACGCCCCTACTATTGTCCGTTAATACTATTATAATCCCATGAAAATGATTAGGCATAATCACATATTCATCTAATTGAATGTTTTTACGAATTTGAAAAGTTTTTAACCATTCTCTGGCAGTAATTTTTCCTAATACCTTCAATTCTATTTTGCCCTCGCTTATATATCCCAGTAAATTTTCCTTAAGATAGGTACAAATGGTAATAAAATATGCACCCGGTATAGAATAATTATAGTTTTTTATTCTAAGGGAATGTCGATGATATTTACTGGAATTACTACTATGGTTATCCTTATTTATGAGCATTTATATTTTTCCTTCTTAATGGCTATCAAGGGCGTATGCAATACGCCCTCTTATTTTCTCCTGTTGTAGGGGCGTATTGCATACGCCCTCTCATTTTCTCCTGTTGTAGGAGCAACCATGAATGGTGCCCTTCCTGTTTTATTGTTTTCCGTTTGTCGAGGGCACGATTCATCGTGCCCCTACGGGTTGGGCGTTCGATATACCTCTACCTGTTGGGCGTAACCAATAGGCTTCTACCGTAGGGGCGTATGCAATACGCCCCTACCTGCTCAATCGATAACCTAGTAAATAAATCATTCTGCCTTTTTTTGTAACATAACCACAATAAGTATATAACAAAATTAGCTTAAAACTCAAGTTATTTTAATATATATGAATGTGTCAGGGGGAGGTTCTTTGTCACACTTCAAGAATAAAGATTTGACCCCTTTCCTTTTTTGGAGTAAGGTATTCAAAGGTATTTTAGTGGAGTGGACCATGAGATTTAAAGTTTATGATGAAGTGTTTGAAAAATTGCCAGATTTATGTTTTGGTGTGGCAGTAGGTTACCATATTAATAATAAGCAAAATATCCCAGAAATATATGAGCTGATGAAAAATGAAATGAGCAAGGTGGAGAATAACCTTAAAGGTATAAACTTAAAAGAATATCAAGGGATAATACCCTATAGAGATGCTTTTAATAAATTAAACCTTAATCCCAATAAATTTATGAGTTCAGTGGAAGCTATGGTAAAAAGAGTCTCCAAGGGGAATGTTTTGCCTTCCATAAATCCGGTGGTAGATTTAGGAAACAGTATTTCTTTAAAGTACATACTACCCATGGGAGCCCATGATCTGGATGCCCTGGAAGGAGAAATTGCGGTAAGATTTTCCAGGCAGGGAGATACCTTTACCTCTCTAGGAGAAGAAGTAGTGGAAGTTTTGGATAGTGGAGAATTAGTCTACGCTGATTCTAAAAAAATTAGAACCAGAAGATGGATTTGGAGACAATCAAATATTGGTAAGATTGATGAAAATTCAAAAAATATCTTTTTTCCTATCGATGGATTCCAGACCAATAAAGAAAGGGTGCTTAAAGCAGCAGATGAATTGGAAATATTGCTTAAAAAATATTTTAACTGTAAGACTAAAAAAGGCTTCCTAGATATAAATAATCAAGAAATGGAAATATGAAGTGGTTTAATTAATTCTTTAAAATTGAAGGATAACTTTGAAAAAATACAAAAAGTTTTTAGTAAATTAGATTAGTAGAAAAAGTTTTATAAAATTTAGAAATAAGAAAATTTTACTGACCGGAAAGGATTTCTTCATGATTAAATTATTTAAAAATCTAAAGCCCTATACCCTGTCGATAATCGTGGTTATGGTTTTTGTTTTTTTACAATCATTTTCGGAAATATATCTACCCACGCTTATGGCGGATATTGTGGATACCGGGGTTATCAATGGGGATATTGCTTATATTATAAGAATTGGAGGATGGATGCTTCTGATTGCGGTTATTGGAATGATTAGTGCCATTTTTGGAAGTTACTGGGCCGCTAAAGTAGCGACCGGATTCGGAAGAGACCTTCGGACTAAAGTATTTACCAAAGTAGAAAGTTTTTCTTTAGAAGAATTTGATGAAAAAGGAACTGCCTCTCTTATCACCAGAACGACTAACGATATTACCCAAATTCAGCAATTGGTTGTAATGCTTAGGCTTTTCCTGAGAGCACCGATGCTTTGTATTGGTAGTATTATTATGGCAGTTTCCAAGAATGCTAAATTATCCTTGGTTCTGGTGGTTATTTTACTGATTTTAACCCTACTTATTGTTTTACTCAGTAAAAAAAGTATGCCGCTTTTCAAATCAATGCAAATTAAATTGGATCATCTTAATCTGGTTCTTCGAGAAAATTTAACCGGTATAAGAGTTATTCGAGCCTTTAATCGGGATAATTATGAAAAGAAAAGATTTAATGAGGCCAATCTTGATTTAACGGAAACAGCTATAAAAGTGAACAAGCTGATGGCTATTTTGATGCCTTTAGTCATGTTAATTTTTAATTTGACCATCATAGCTATTCTTTGGTTCGGAAGCATACGAATTAATAGTGGTAGTATGCAAGTCGGCGATTTGATGGCCTTTATTCAATATGCCTCGCAAATTATGTTTTCTTTAATTATATTAGCCATGATGTTTATCTTAATACCTCGAGCATCAGCATCAGCTATTCGAATTAATGAAGTATTAGATATCGAACCGAAAATTAAGGATCCGATGATACCGGAAGAGAGCGAATTAAAGATGGAAGAAGGAGCAAGATCAGAAGAAGGGAAAAGAGGCTATCTTGAATTTGATGAAGTTAGCTTCTATTATCAAGGTGCGGAAGAACCGGCTATTGAGAAAATTTCATTTAGTGCTAGGCCGGGGGAAATAACCGCGATTATCGGAGGTACAGGTTCCGGAAAATCAACCTTAGTTAATCTCATTCCGAGATTCTATGAGGTGACCTCGGGTCGCATTTTAGTCGATGGTGTGGATATACGTGAATTAACTCAAGAAAAATTACGTGCTAAGATTGGATTAGTTCCTCAAAAAGCCGTTCTCTTTACGGGAACCGTTGCAGAAAATATCAGTTTTGGAACTAATGACCTTTCCGGTGATAAAATTATCAGAGCGGCCAAGATTGCTCAGGCATCAGAATTTATTTCTACCCTGGAGCAAGGTTACGATTCTCAGATTGCTCAAGGAGGAACCAATGTATCAGGAGGCCAAAAACAACAACTGTCTATTGCCAGAGCTTTGGCCAAACATCCTGAAATTTATATTTTTGATGATAGTTTTTCCGCTCTTGATTTTAAAACCGACGCAAAATTACGCCAAGCGCTTAAAAAAGAGACCAAAAAAGATACTGTTTTGATTATTGCCCAACGTGTCACCACGGTTATGGATGCAGACCGTATTATGGTTTTGGATGGAGGTAAAATTGTCGGTATGGGTACACACCAGGATTTAATTAAGACCTGTGAAGTCTACAGAGAAATCGTGGCTTCACAGCTCTCAGAGGAGGAATGGTCATGAGTGAAAAAGATCTAAAACCAGGAAGACCGATGATGGGATTTGGTCGTGGTGCCGGTCCTCATAACATAGGTAAACCGATAGAAAAAGCCAAAGATTTTAAAGGGACGCTCCGACGATTACTCATTTATTTAAAACCTTATAGAGTGAAGTTTATTATTATTTTCTTAGCGGCAGTGGCCAGTACGGTTTTTAGTATTGTCAGCCCAAAAGTGATGGGACAAGCAATCACTAAATTATTTGAAGGTTTTCTCATGAAAATGAAAGGCCTTCCTAACGCTGCCATTGATTTTAAATATATTTCAAATATTATCTTAATCTTAATCGGGCTATATGTCATCAGTGCTATATTTAATTATATTCAACAGTATATTATGGCTGATGTGGCGCAAAAAACCGTTTATGAGATGAGAAAAGATATTAATGCTAAATTATCCCGATTACCTTTAAAATATTTTGACGGAAGAACCCATGGTGAAATACTCAGTCGGGTGACCAACGATGTTGATACCGTCAGCAGCACTCTTCAACAAAGTATTACCCAATTAATTACTGCCATAGTAACCTTGGTCGGAATTGTGGTTATGATGCTAACCATTAGTCCGATGTTGACTTTAATTGCTTTGGTTACTTTACCTTTAAGTTTTTTGGCTACCAAAGTTATTGCCAGGCAATCACAAAAATTCTTTGCCAGACAACAAAAATATTTAGGTCAATTGAGCGGTCAGGTGGAAGAAATGTACACCGGTCACAAAATTGTCAAAGTCTTCAATTATGAAAAGCAATCCATTGCTAAATTCAATAAAGTGAATGATCAACTCTATGATGCCGGATGGAAAGCTCAATTTATATCAGGAATTATTATGCCTTTGATGATGGCCATCGGTAATCTTGGCTATGTCTTTATTGCCATTTTGGGTGGAATTGCAGTGATCAGAGGAAAGGTAACCATTGGTAACATTCAAGCGTTTATTCAATATTCCAGGGAATTTTCACATCCGATTGTCCAAACCTCTAATATTGCTAATATTATTCAATCAACCATTGCGGCCGCTGAACGTGTCTTCGAGGTTCTTGATGAAACTGAACAAATACCGGATCAAAAAGACCTGCTTCATTTAGATCAGCCAAAGGGTGATGTTAAGTTTGAGCATATTAAGTTTGGATACAGCGAAGAAAAAATACTCATAGAAGATATGAGTATTGATGTAAAGAAAGGTCAAACTATTGCCATTGTAGGTCCTATAGGCGCAGGGAAAACAACCTTGGTTAATTTACTCATGCGTTTTTATGAAATTAACGATGGAAAAATCACCGTTGATGGCATAGATATTCGTGATATGGAACGTGGAAAATTGAGAAGTTTTTTTGGAATGGTTCTGCAAGACACCTGGTTGTTCAAAGGAAGTATTAAAGAAAATATCGCTTACGGCCGAGAGAAGGCTAAGGAAGAAGAAATTCTTCAAGCAGCACAAGTAGCTTACGCCGATCACTTTATCAGAACACTTCCGGATGGCTATGATACCATTCTTAATGAAGAAGCCAATAATATTTCTCAAGGTCAAAAACAATTATTGACCATTGCCCGAGCTATTTTGGCCGATCCGGCCATATTGATTCTTGATGAAGCAACCAGCGGTGTGGACACCAGGACAGAAATTCATATTCAAAAGGCCATGCTTGCTCTGATGGAAGGGCGAACCAGTTTTGTTATTGCTCACCGACTATCCACTATTCGTGATGCAGACTTAATTTTGGTGATGAATCAAGGAAGTATTATTGAAAAAGGAACCCACCAAGAATTACTAAAACAGGATGGTTTCTATGCTGACTTGTATAACAGCCAATTCGTTGGATTGAACCTTAAAGAATTTTAATAGGGACAGACACCTATTTATCAACCTTCTTCTTAGTCCTTCCTTTCGGCTTTAACTTAAAAACTCTCTTAAGTTGTCCTTCAAGTCTTTCTATAAAATCATTGGGTCCAAGAGGCCGTCCTGTTTTGGTCTTTTCCCTGATCCCATCCATTTCATCGGGATTGTCAGGTGCCTCTATAAATTCCTTCCATTCTTTTGGTTCTTTCTCAATATAATCAAAAAGCTGGTTAACACCTAATGGGTCGTATTTATCGATTCCGCAATGTATTTTTGCACTGGAGTAGGACCATAAGTAGGGTTTTTTAACCAGATTTGCCCTTATCGGATTTCTTTCTATGTAGCGGGTACAGGCTATCATATGTTGCTCATTCAGGACACAGGAGAAGAAGCGGCCCTGGAAGAGATGGCCGCTTACCCTCATTTTGTTATTATAATACTGAGAATACTTCATGTTAGTATATTTGAATACCTTTCCCAGGGAATCTTCTCTTTGGGGAATCGCCATAAAGTGCACATGATTGGACATAAGACAGTAAGCTAATATGATCAAGTGATAGCGACTACTCTCCTCTTTAAGAAGTGAAAGATATTTTATTCGATCAGTATCATCATTAAATATCTTTTGTTGATAATTCCCTCTTTGAGTGATATGGTGCGGGTACCCCGCTGCAACGACTCGTGCTATTCTTGGCATAGATAGATTATAAGTCTTTGTAGAGGCAAAGTCAATTAAAATAGGTGTCTGTCCCTATTTACCAGCTCATCATTTGATATCCTCCCTTTGTATCGGTTGTTTATCATACTCCTTTTAGAAGAATAAGCTGGGTCTCCCAGGTTGCCGTGATATCATGGTGTAACATGCCTGGCTCTTTGACCCCGGGGAAGCCTTGCTCTCCTTGCCTTAACGGAGAGCAAGATGTGGTCTTCCGACTTCTCTGAAATCGTCGACCTTCCCATTGTCGGACATTTCGGGGCTCAATCACAGAAATCTTATTGAGATTTCATTTTTACAGGCCTATTACCTAACTGTCTACGCTTAAATCTTATGGATTACTCCAAAAGACTCCAAGACTCGCTACTGGTGATTCGGCTATAATCTTACCAGACAGGATTTTCACCTGCTAAATATCACGACCTAAGCCTGGCCGCACCAGAGAACCGTCCCCTGTATTTTTACTCAAATTTGAATCCTTTCTCCTTGAAAAGATTCAAGCAAGCATCCACGACCTCGGGGTCATAGAGTTTACCCTTGTTCTGGGTTATTTCCTCCAAGGCCTTATCTAGACCTAAAGCTGGCCGGTAAGGTCGGTGAGAAGCCATAGCCTCAACCACGTCTGCTACCTCTAATATTCTTGCCTCCAGGATAATATCTTTACCTGATAAACCAGAAGGATAGCCGGAACCATCCATCCTTTCGTGATGCTGAAGTACGATTGCAGAAACCTCCCCGGGTAATTCCATTTCCTTTAATATATCACTACCGACCTGAGGATGGGTTTTGATAAGGCTCAATTCTATCTCGCTCAATTTGCCGGGCTTACTGAGAATCTCAGTCGGAACGTTTATCTTGCCAATATCGTGAATAATCCCCGCTATATAAAGTCCTTCAATTTTATCTTTAGGAAGGCTTATTTCTTCAGCTATAGCGTAGGCAAGTTTAGTCACCCGTTTCTGGTGTCCAGCGGTGTAGGAGTCTCTTTTCTCCAAAATTAAAGCTATAGCCTGGATAGTGCTCTTCATAGCCTTTTGCAATTTCTGATAACTTAGCTTAAGTTCTTCTTCTATCTGTAAACGGGTAATTCCTTCTCCTATCAGGGTGGCTGCAGTTTTTAACACCTCCCTATTTATCTCAGAAACATCTTCTAATTTCCGGGAGGCAAGATTCAAACAGCCAATCACCCGGTTCTCGAAAATCAAGGGAAGTACTACGAAAGCCAGTAGCCCTTCCGCTTTTCTAACCTGGTCAAGGGGAAGATCTAACTCTGAGTAGCGGGCAAAGAGCGGTTTCCCTTGCATTACCAGGCGCGTATGGGCTGAATCCGCTTTATAATGCGATACGCTTTTTATAAAGGCGGGGGAAAGGTTTCTATGACAGATGAGGTTTAAATCACCGCTAACCTGGTCCATAAGATAAATTCCGCCGCAATCCATTTCTGAAAGCTGGAGTATAGTATCCAGGCATTTCGATAATGCTTCATTTAATTTGTGGCTGAAACTTATTGCCAGAGCCAGGTCTCGCTGTACCAGTATAAGAAGTTCTGCCTGCTTGCGCTCGGTGATGTCCATTCCGACAACCGCCAGGTTCGCGATCTGTCCTTTCGAGTCGAAAATCGGGTAAAGCGAATTCAAAATAGTCCGTCCGAAACGCTCATCTTCAAAATAAAGAGGCTTACCGCTCTTGATCACCTGCTTAACGCGTAACTTTCGATTTCTAGCCACATCTGATGGTAGAAACTCATAAAAATTGCTCCGCAGCAGTGTTTCCAGGTCCATCCCTAAACGTTGAGCCAATAATTCATTTGCAGCAAGAAAGCCTCCTTCCAGATCCATTAGAAAGATGGATTCCGTGGACGCGTTCATAATGGCCGCGAGGTTTCTTTCGCTCTTGCACAGCGCATCCTCCGCCTGCTTGTGCTCTTCTTCCAAAGCGATTTTATAGAGGGCTATTCCCAGGTCACCTGCCAATTCTATGAACAATTTCGATGTTTCCTCCAAATTGGCGTATTCTCTGGGTATGGAGACGGATAACATGCCATATAACTTATCACCATACTGAATACGGCCGGACAGACCTGCCCGTCCTACATGTCCAGAATATAGAGGACAATCGGGGCAACTATCTGAGGCACTATTAATAACTATGGTTCCTTTTTCCTGGAAAGCTTTTTTTATACAAAGAGGATATTTACCCTGCTTTAACTGCTCTTCAAATAGGTTATAGCTATCATCAAAACCAGAAGCTGCTGTGGAGGTCACCTTGCCACCTTCATCAAGCAAAGCAACCCAGGCATTGTAATATCCCAGGGTCTCGGTCAGGTTCTGGCAGGCCCGCTCGATCAGGCGCTCGGGATCAGTTTCCCGGACGATCAACTGGTTCACATGTCTGATGGCTAAAAGTACCTGTTTGAGATGATGTTCCCGTTCTTCCATTTTTTTGCGCTCGGTGATGTCGGTCCCCAGGCCGAAGATCGCACGTTTACCATTCCACATGCAGGGGCTTATCGTTAAATCCAGCACTTTTATCTTGCCGTTTACATAATACTCCCTCTCAGTCCTTCCGCCGCTTTCCCACAAAGGCATGATTTTCCTCATCACCTCGGTAGCCTGTTCTCCAGGGGGTAAAGTGTCTCTGACATTTTTCGATAGCAGTTCTTCCCGTGTGCATTCGAGGAATTGCAGCGCTATATCATTACCACTGAGATAATTGCCTTCAACATCGATAATCAGGATTGGGTTAGCCGTTCTCTCAAAAAGGGTACGATATCGTTCCTCGCTCTCCCGCAGCGTCTCCTCCGCCTGCTTGCGCTCGGTGATGTCCCGACTGACGGCCAACAAGGATTCTATTCTCCCCTTATCATCTCTTTCCGGTACGATCCGGGTCTGAAAGTATTTTTGGCCGAAGAGAGTCGTAAAGCTCTGCTCAGTCTGCTGTTCTTCACCAGTTTCAAGAGCCTTCTTGAGTAATTCCCGACTTTGACACTTAATCTCACGAAACCCCTTATTTATCAACAAATAAAAAAATGATAATGCGCATTTTTGCACTACATTTTTTTATTTTACAAAGATAACTCACTAGTTGGTGTAACATTTGGGGGTGGTTTTATGCGCGACAACCTTAAAATCTTATTACCCAAACTATTAAACTTGGTTTTAATATAAAACTTCTTCTGTTTTATCTTAACTTCCGCAAAATTCATCGAATTTAGGGCTTCTCGAATTTGGGGTGGTGTTGCTGCTAGGTGAGCTCTTTTAAGCTTAGATTCTAAGGTCCTCTCTAGGAGAAAGGCTAAAAAACAGATCACAAAATGACCTTTTATCCTCGGTTCGGTCCAGTGAAATACTGGTCTTACCTCCAGAGTAGTTTTCATGAGGCGAAATGACTCTTCTATCTTCCAGAGGTGGTGGTAGGCAGCCAGGATATCTTGGGGTTTGAGATTTTTTTCACTGGTCTGGATAGCATAATATCCGTCAAACATCTCATCTTTTTTGATCGCCTCTTCATCAAGAACCCAGTTTACCTCTCTTGAACTTTTTAGGTATTTTTTCCCACCTCTTTTATTACTGGCATTAATATAGGATTTATTCTGAAGTAGAGACCTGGCTTTTTTAATCAGTCTTTCCCGGTCGGCTCGGTCCTTTTGTGCCCTTTGGGGAGAATAGGTGATAATGAGTTCTTCAGGGAGTTCATAGATTTGGTTTGCTTCTTTAATTTTGTTTATATAGCTTATTACCTTGTAGCTGATTTCTCCCCTCTCTTGATAATCATCCTTAAATATTTTTTGTCTGATATCTTTTTTCAGGTTTTTTATACGAGAAGCAAGTATATAGTCATATCCTCTATCGGTAATCTTTTTCAGGTTTATCTTACTGTTTATACCCTTATCGGCCACGATGATTACCTTGCGTATACCAAAGCGTTTTTCCAGTTTTTGAAGGGCCACCTCTAAGGTTTTTCCCTCAAAGGTGTTACCGGGGAAAAGGTCATACCCTATAGGTCTTCCTTCCCGGTCTATTAAAAGACCCATCACTACCTGAACCTCTTTGAATTTAGCATCTTTAGAAAAGCCAAAATCCCTTAGACTATCTTTCCTTACACTCTCAAAGGAAAAGGTAGTTACATCGTAAAATACTACATCTACTTGCATGTTGAAAAGGTTACGGTTTTTAAAAAATATCTTTTCTTCTAATACCTCTTTACTTTCAGATAATAGATCTAAAGAACGATAGAGGTGCTGCAGTTTTATTTCTGGTAACCCTAGATAGCGATTTTGATGGGTATAGGTACTAAGCTTGCTTTTTGGTTCTAGTAGATGTTGGATAGCCATAAGAAAAGAGTTGTCATTAAGGTTAAACTGGGTCTTTCTTGAGCTTAGTTTATTTAATATCTTATCTAACTCAAACTCCTTCCATATCTTTTTATAAACCATATAACCCCAGTTGACTATTTGAGCCTCGGAGAAGTTATCTAAGCTAACCATATCTTTTGCTTGGGATAGTTCTAAGAGACGTTTGGCCAGGTTTTGAAAGCTGGGATTGTTCTTGATTTGGTCTACTCTCCCCAGGTTAAATAAATATTCATGTTTGGTGTTATTATCTTCTCGGTAAGATCTGACCAAATAAGCATATTCATATTGTCCTGATTTAGTAATCTTAATAAACATGAATATATTATACCATATATATTTGCATTGTCAATAAATAATAATAATAAATATGATTATTTGTTGCACTACATTTTTGAAGGAGAAAAAATAGAATCCTTATTTATTAAGGGTTTGAGGGTACTAAATGCCTAAAATTTGCTTGCAACTGTCAAACTCGGGAGTAATTGGTGCATAGATTTAAGCTGTTCTGGTGGTCCATCTATTTCCAGGAAGGTTTTTCCTATAAACCTATGGACCGGAACTCCTAACTGATGCTCGACCGCTGCATTACAATAAATGTGCTGCAGATCCAGGTTAAAACGGACGATCATATCCGGGGCATTTTCGACTAAGGTGGAAAAGTTCTTTTCACGTTGCCGTAGTTCTTCTTCAGTCTTCTTATTCTCGGTAATATCACGGAAGACCTCGGCGAAATAGCCGGGCTGGTCGCTGTAGGCGATTACGTCGTACCAGCGATCTGTCAGTTCAAAGTACTGTTGGAAACGGATGCTCTGACCGGTAGCGGCTACTTGACCGAAGACGCTGATCCAATCAAAGCCTAAACCCTTAATTCCCGGATATACTTCTGTCACCTTTTTACCGATAACATTTTCTCTTGGAAACCCGGTCAGGGTCTCAAAGGATAAGTTTACCTCTAAGAAGATATAATCCAGCGGTTTTCCGGTGTTATCCAGGACCATTTTACAATAAGCTAATCCATCAGGCAGGTTCTCTATCAGTAAGCGATATTGGTCTTTTTTTTGATACATAACTAGCGCCTCCGGGTAAGTGGCAAGGGCACAATTCATTGTGCCCCTACAACTTTTAAACTGTTTGGTAATCTGCCTTTTTTAACCTGACTTCCAATATATTATTTTTATACCTCTTGGTAAAACTTTTTGCCTTAACCACTGTGGGTATAGGAATTTCTTTATGATAATTTTTATCTGCATCAATAATAAGTTTATTATTCGCCACCCTTAACCGTAGCTTATCTTCTTTAATACCTAGTAACTCTAAATAGACGATTAGTTCAGCATCCTCATCAAAGATGTCCAGAAGTGGTTCCTCTCTCTCTTGATGCTCTTGATCAGGCTGACCAGTGAGCCACCAACTAAATAAAACTTTCTCGCCAGTTTCCCGGTCAACTTTTGAACTCTCGAAGGAGAGTATCGGATAGCCGATCATCTTTTCAGCGGTGGGGTTGATAATCTCCCTTATTTTAAGTAAAATATACATATGGGTAGGAGCCTCTATGAGCTGGGCTAAGGTGTCGATTCTGGCGTGCCGGTGCTCATAAAGAAACCTGAGTATCTCTTTTGAATCGGCATCCAATTCGGTAACAATTTTATTTAATGTCTCCCGGTCTACTTTTAGTAATACTCTCTTATATAGCTCTTTTCTCCAAGTTTCTAAATTAAGTAATATAATCCAGGCTTTGGATAATTCACCAAAAGATTCATATACTACACAGATAGTATCACTTTGACTAACTCCATATATTCTTTTTTCTATTCTTAAATCCTTTATGCTTCTGAGTGGTATCTCCCCTACCAATCCCGATTTAGAGGTAAAAAAAGTGAGTTTCTCAGGGGTAAGAAGAAGGGTTCCCAGACCCCACCTTGATTGACCGGGAGTTAAATAACTACCCTTTTCTTTTAAAATTACTTGATCAGACTGCGAGTTAGGGGTTGTGAGCTGTGGATCAGAAGATGTAAATTGTGAATCCGGTGTCCTCTCCTCAATTACCTTTTTCCAATTCTCAGGATCTTTTATGGCAATATATGGCACTCTCCTGCCTTCAGATACTATATTAATTTGTTTTACTTTCTTGCCCAAAATCCATCCCCTCTTTACTATATTTATAGTCTTTATTTGACTGAGTAGAACCTTGAATAGTATCTTTCTTCCCTGAACAAAAAGCAGTCTTTTATTGGTAAGGTATAAATTACCCAGTCTCCAAGATGAAGCAAGTGAACTCCCAACATCGTAGCTTGCCGTAAAATACTTAATCACTTCCTCATCAAATAGTAAAGGTAAACTCACTGGTTTTCTGATGGTATCTAAATCTCTTCTCATTTTACGATTACTTTCCCCTTTTTCTT
>Ga0210015_1000634_pt1 | contig 36639 bp, 35 predicted proteins | sample CryGeymeta201522_FD_185471 | JGI IMG/M metagenome (GOLD analysis project Ga0210015, IMG submission 185471) | Groundwater microbial communities from Crystal Geyser aquifers in Utah, USA - Crystal Geyser metaG 2015-22 (SPAdes) (version 2) | ecosystem: Environmental > Aquatic > Deep subsurface >...
GGGGTGAATCGAGGTAAGCTGATCAAAGTTCTTCCGTGTCCGACTCTGTTCTTCGGTTAGTTCTTCCCTATTAATTTTCTTGATTAAAAGTAGCGAGTGAAATCGTTCGCCTGGCTTCGGGGGTCGAGCTAAACCTTCTACCTGATCACCGCGGCGCAGCCAAAATCGGCGGATTTGTGAATTAGAAACATAAATATCTTTGTCTGGAGCAAAACTATAGTCATGCCTTAAAAAACCATAACCGCCAAAGGTAATATCCAAAATTCCCGAAGCGGTATAGCTTATCTTTAAATCATCTTTTAATCTTTCTTCCGCAGAAGAATATGTAGGTTTAACTACCCTTTTTTCTTCCTTTAGTGGCGCCTTCTGAATCGGTTTCTCTTCTATGGTCCCGATCATCGAAGTAACGTCTAAAACGTCGTCGGTATTTTCTTTAGCTATTTTTTTAGTCGAAGTCATATAAAAAGATGCCTGAACATTGAAATAGAAACAATATTTACCGTGCTTTTAAATTCTTAAGAAAGTCAACAGTCAACTAAAACATACTAATGGGAGCGCTTTCTCTCGTATCTTTTTTATCTTATAGAGCTATTATATATAAATTTTAAAAAAATGCAAATGATTTTATTTTCTTCAAAGAAGTGATCCTCCTTGATAAGTGATTTTAAACTTTTTCCCAGCAAGTAAAATAGGGAGACATCTCTCCTAACCCACGGGTTAGGGGAAAACTATCTCATTCCCCGCCAGAGGCGGAGTTACCTTTGTGTTGTGATAACGTTAAGAAAAAGTTTTTAAAGTTCTTCCACCTTTTAAGTGGTTTTCTTATCAGGAGGATCGATTTAAGTATACAAAACTACTTTTTTATTTGTCAAGCCCCGATTTAATCGGGGCGCAGACCCCGTAGACTCGCCCCTCGGAGATCCCGATTTAATCGGGACGACGAGGTAAGAGTTCTTCGAGGTCAAGATTAAAAACCAGAACTGTTATAATTTTTCCATGCGCAAGTATTGGGTGGTGTTTACGACGACGGTCAAGGAATACTTTGTCTATCGACTAAACTTCATTATCTGGCGGCTGCGGGTTTTCCTTTCCTTCGCCATCACCTTTTTTCTCTGGCTGGCTGTTTTTCAAGACAGGATCCGCTTTGCCTCTTATGAAAAAAACTATCTTCTTTCTTACATTTTATACGCCAACATCCTGGCTAACTTTGTTTTAGGAACACGGACAATTGACATTGCTGCCGAGATTATTGACGGATCGATTATCAACCGACTGCTAAAACCAATCTCTTTTTTTAAATTTTATCTCTGCCGTGATCTGGCTGACAAGTTACTTAACCTTGTTTTTGTTGTTGTTGAAGTCGGTCTTCTGGTAATTCTTTTTAAAACACCACTGGTGGCCCCTAAAAATTGGTTGGTTTTTTTTGTCTTTATTAGTAGTGGCACTCTTATTTCTTTTTTTATCAGTCTCTGCCTTTCCTTCATCGGTTTTTGGAGTAATGAGGTTTGGTCACCCCGCTTTCTCTTCTTGACCATGGTCTTTTTCCTCTCTGGTACCTACTTTCCTCTCGACCTCCTCCCACGAATTATTTATTATCTGTTATTACTCACCCCTTTTCCTTATCTTTATTATTTACCAACACAAATACTTCTAGGCAAGGTTTATCAAATCGGCTACTGGCCGTTGATAATTTCCTTTTTTTGGTTATGGTTGTTAGGGCGAATTACCGTTTATTTATGGCGAACCGGCAATAAAAATTACTCGTTTTGGGGAAGATGATAAAAAAATCAAGGATAACAAATTTGTGTGACTTGGAAGTGAATTTACAATTATCAATGAAGGAAACAAGATCTATTAAGAACCAGTATAAATAAGAAGTGAAGAATACGGATTTTTGACAACATGGCACGCGTGGCTGCCAAATATATAATCTGAAACCGCGCTTACTAGCTTGCTGCATGTTGCAAAAAGACGTATTCGAACTTCTTAACAATAAAATTATGAACAAAATAAAACATAACCTAAAAATTTTTTTCCTTTTCTCCAAGTTTTCCCTGAAAACCACCTTCCAAACCCGCCTGGGCGTAATATTTTTACTCTTGGGTAAGGCCGTCCGCTTTCTCTTCTTTTTTTCCCTTATTTATTTTATTTTTGCTCGCGTTAAACTCCTCAAAGGCTATACACTTAACCAGGCGGCCATTTTTTATCTTACCTTCAACCTGATTGATACTATTAGTCAAATTCTTTTTCGAGAAGTTTATCGTTTTCGTCCCCTGGTTGTCTCTGGCGACTTCGACACGGTCTTAACTAAACCATACCATCCCCTCCTTCGAATCCTGCTTGGTGGCGTTGATTATCTTGACGTTATTATGATTGTTCCTTATGTCCTGTTAACAATTTTTTTCGCCGGGCAAAATCCTTCAACTACCTTACTTTCAACTTTTAACTTTTCACTTTTAATTTTTAATTCTTTATTGATGGCCACTGCCTTTCACATCTCTGTCTTAGCCTTTGGCGTCATCACCACCGAGGTTGACAACACCATCATTGTTTATCGAGATCTGACCAGCCTAGGCCGCTTCCCTATCGACATTTATCAACGACCGTTGCGTGAGATTTTCACCTTCATTATTCCGGTTGGCGTCATGATGACCTTTCCGGCTAAAGCGTTATTCTGTTTGTTGTTATGGCCAAACATCGCTTACATTTTTATTATAGGTATTGTTTTGTTTTGGCTCTCATTAAAATTCTGGTATTATGCATTAAGAACATATCAATCTTGGGGAGGATAATAAGAATTTTTAATTTATAATTTCTAATTTTTAATATTTAAAAAAGCGAAGGTAACAAAAAATGAAAAAGTGTGAAGTGTGCGGATTTTTAATCGGCCACTTCTGGTTCGACAAGCTCACCATAAACTATTAGAATTAAAATCTTTTTCTTTTATCCTGAGCAATGTCAAAAGACATTGGCAGGCTTGCCCCGTAGCGAATGCTACTGGGGTATTAAAAAGACACACACGAACGCTTTTTTATAAAAATCATGATTTCAGTTAAAAACCTAACCAAAATTTACAAAATCCATCAGCGTCAGGCTAACTTTTTCCGTGATATTTTTTTCAGAAAATACAAACAGACGGTGGCTCTGGACCAAGTCTCTTTTGAAATTGGCGAGAATGAACTGGTTGGTTTTATCGGCCCCAACGGCGCCGGTAAAACCACCACCTTAAAAATTCTTTCAGGAATTTTATACCCGACCTCTGGCCAGGTGGGGGTCCTCGGCTTTACCCCCTTTGAAAAAAATGCCGGTTTTTTAAAACAGATCGCCTTTGTCATGGGGTCCCGTAACCAACTCATCTGGGAACTGCCGGCCAGCGACAGTTTTGAGTTTAACAAAACCGTTTACGAACTCTCCGACTCTGACTACAAAAAAACGGTTGGTGAACTGGCCGATATTTTAAACTGCCAAAAATTAATTAGTCGACCGGTAAAGACTCTCTCTTTGGGCGAACGGATGAAGATGGAGTTGATCGCCGCCCTGCTTCACCAACCAAGGTTAATTTTTTTTGATGAACCGACTATCGGCCTGGATATTTTTTCCCAGGAAGCCATCCGCGAGTTTATCAAAAAATTTCAACAGAAATACGGTTCGACCATCATTCTCACAAGCCATTATCTTGAGGATGTTAAACGACTAGCTAAACGATTAATCGTTATTAATCAAGGAAAAATTCTTTACGACGGTTTATTAAAAAAAATTATTGATCAATACTCAAGGGTTAAGTTCATCACCTTGACCTTGGAAAAAAAGATTAGTAATGAGGTTGTTGGTCAAATTGGCCTGCCGCTGGTCAATTTATACCCCAAGGTTGTCTGGAAAATTGACAGGAAGCTGCTTCCGGAGAAACTGGCTTTTATCAATGAAAACATTCCTTATTCTGATCTTTCTGTCGAAGAAGAAAGAATTGAGGAAATCATTAAGACTCTGTTTAAGAAAAAAATTGGCCGTTAGTCTTTTAACCACAATCGATTTTTTTTAAAAGTAAACTGTTTCCAGTGAACTAACCATTCCTGAAATATTTTTAGCATAAACGCGATTATCAATGTTAAATAAAGATTACTGCCGGAAATAATAAACCTAAGGCCGTTAACTAGACTCCCAAAAAAGACAACAAAAAAAGCATTTTCAAAGAAATTTTGGAAAAAAAACAGGAGGCGGCGATCGTTTTTTATAAAAAATATTATATCGCCGGCCAAGCGATAAAGGTACAAAAATAATAGAAAAACAAAGTAAGGCTTCAGGTAAAAGACAGAGTAAACTATAGCCATCGTATACCACCAAAGGTCCAAAATTTTATCGTACCGTTCATACTCTTTCAATGACAAAACTCGATTTGAGGCAAAATCGGCGTCGATAATGTCAAGAAAGGTTACTACCAGAGCGGAAAAAATCGGGTAATAGAAAATTAAGAGCGGCACGCCGATCCTTAAAACAACAATAAAAAGGTATTGGATTAGGGCTTTTTGATTTCTTTTTTTCATCTTCTATATGCATATTATAAAACACGAGAAAGTCAACTTACAGGGGTTCTATGAAATTAAGTATGGTAAGAAGATGATAATTTAGATTGTAAAAATGGTAAAAGCACCTTAAAACTTTTGTGACACAAGTTTTTTATACGCTTTTTTGTCATTTTGAGCCCTTCGATTCGGAGGGCGAAAAATCTAGCGAAGCCAGATACTGTCCAGTATCTGGCGAAGCGTGTATTACGTCCCGACTTTTACGTCGGGACTAGATCTTTCCCCCGACGTAACGTCGGGGTCAAGATGACTATAAGTCAAATTATTACCATACAATATGACATAGAACCACTTACAGGTTAACATACAATTTTATATTGTGGTAGATTGTAATATATGAACGATATAAGTGTTCAAGTAGAAACCCCCCATATCTGTAGCGCGCCTTTGACTCCTTTCTCTTTCGAAGTAGCTAGACCCGCTGCTTTCCCAGTAAAAGATTTTTTACACGCGACTGATTTTAATAGTGATATTTATCAACAAAGAGCCGGTTTAATGAACGGTCTTGATCTGTTGACAAGAAAAGATGCCGGCGGAAAAATCGATCTCTCAGACCAAAGATTTAATTATCGCCTAAACACCTTTATAAAAGACGGGGCCAATCAGCCTTTTCTCGAAAAATTGACTAACAAGATTAATAGTCAAACTCCTGACCGTCAGTTGTCAGAAGTCATCAAAGACTGGGCTTTTTTTAAACCTGAAGTCGGATATTATAAAGATCAAACTCGAGCTGCCTCATACCGAGTGATTGATACCTTGTTTAAACACTATCAGGCAAATCCTGGACAACTAGTCAGCGACAAACCTTTTCTTGCTGGTTATATAAAAACTTTATTCGGGGATCAAGCCGGAACGGTTTTTACTGATATTGTTGAACAAATGGTTAATGCCGGTCAAATTGATTGTGGTCAATGGCAACAACAGATCGATCAACTATTGCAAGGAAAAACCGCCACTATCACTCCGGCTCATCCTGTCGAAGCAGTTATTTCAGACTTACCGATCGCCGGTCATCAGACTGAAACTAGAACAGAAGCCTTAGAAAAACCAACCCAGCCTGGGGTAAATATTAAAAGGGTTACTGTCAGCCCACCACCAATCGCTGAAGCTGTATCAACAACTCGTTCGCCGGTTACCGAAGCAATTTCACCTACTCTAACTCAATCAGCGGTCAAGGAACCGGTGATTTCTGTCGCTGAACCACAATCGACCGAAACCATTCCCCTTTATCCTTCTGCCGAATGGTTCGGACAACTGCCAAAAATGCAATCTTTTCCAGCCGGAGAGTATGAAGGAAAGGAAACAATGGGTTTAGTCCTAGGAACGGATACCGTCGGTAAAACAACGGCGCGAATCTGCACCATCGAAAACCAGCCCGTTCCTTATCAACTGTATACAGATAGAAATGAGCGTGTTCGGATGAGAAAAATTTCTCCCAATGCTCCACCCATGGCAATAATTAGTGGTGCAAACGGCTGGACCGACGAAGTAAGAGCTGATGCTGGTTTTACTATTAATCCAGAAACTTATTTTAAAATGGGCGATACTATGTTCCGTCTCGATGGCAACCAGCTTGTACCCCTACCAACGGCAAAGAAACAAGCTATAGAAGAAATGGTAAGAAGGTCACGTCAACGCGAGGCCGATGATCCACGAGCATCAACGGCTGTGGCGGAGAGAGACGGCCTTCCATCTCATCCTTAAAAAACTCCGTTAATTTGATATTATTTATCTATGAAAAAAACCGCTCCCTATGTTTTTTTAGCTGTTTTATTTGTCGTTTTAACCTTTATCGTCGGCGTCCGCTACGGCCAAAGAGTTGAACAAACAAATAAAGCTATTAATTATCTGATTAGTTTACCGCCAACCAAATCACCTATTAGTCCACCACCGGTTGCTTTTAGTAGTTACGAAAATAAAGATTGCGGCATTCGATTTCTCATCCCTTCAACCGTAAAAATCCAATATGAATCGACCAGCTCGGGTAAATTTAATGAAAAGGGGGTAATGACTTTTCAGTTCGATTGTACGGCCACGATAGAAAACTATGAAAAGACCGCCACCGAGGAAGTAAGGTTCCAAAATAAAAAAATATTGGTAGAAAATGCCGGGGGGATGATGAGGTTCCAGATTATTAATCCAAGAAATGGAAAGTTAATTTATCTTTATCTCAACCCGCGCCTCTTCCCTCTTTTCGAAAAATCATTAGAATTTATCAGTCCCTAGCCCCTTATACCAACCTTTCTATAACTGACTCGGTCATGAATAGCTTGGTATAATAATCTCATACGGACACTTTTTCGTAGTAAAATAAATCGTATGAAAAAAATCTCATTAGCTTATTTTGGCTCACCGGACTTATCCGCTGACTTTCTGGAGAAATTAATTACTGATTCTTCAATTAAACATTTAATTAAAGTCGATCTTGTTGTCACCCAACCCGACCGGAAAGTTGGCCGTAAACAAATATTAACGGCTACTCCGGTTAAGGAGATTGCAATAAAAAACAATATTAATGTTGCAGTAGGTGTCGCGAGCGAAGAGACTCTTCGAGAAGCGGATTTCCGGAATGACAGGAAGAGCCTCGCAGAAGAGAAGCATCACGAGCGACAGAATCTACTGCGATCGATTGACCTTGCACTTATTTATTTTTATGGTCAAATCATTCCCGAAGAGATTCTTCGATTACCAAAATATGGTTTCTGGAATATCCACTTCTCTGCTCTCCCTAAATACCGCGGCCCAGCCCCTGTTGTTTATTCTTTGATAATGGGCGATCAAGAAACGGCCGTTACTTTTATCCAAACCGACGCCAAACTCGACCATGGCGATATCATCGCCCAACAACCAGTCAAAATAAAACCTACGGAAACCAAAATCAAACTAGAAGAAAGATTACACAATGTTGCCTATGAGATGTTTATTAAGTTGATAAGTGGTGAAAAAACGGGTATTAAGCCCTTTATCCAACAAAACCACTCACAAGCTACCTACGCCCGTTTCCCCACCAAGGCCGACGGCTTTATTCCTCTTGATGTTCTAAAAAAAGCGCTTTCGGGAGAAAAGAATATTGATTTTGTCCCTCCAATTATTAAAAACTTCTGCCAAAGTAACCATGTAACTATGCTACCGTGTAACCATACAACCATTTTCAATCTATTTCGAGCTTTCAGCCCGTGGCCAGGGATTTGGACCATGGTCGACGTCGGTAAAACGGTAGAACCGCTGCGGTTGAGGAGGATCCGCCAGCTGGCGGAGACAGGAAAACAACGGCGGTTAAAGATAACCGATATGGCACTAACAGGGAATAAATTGATTATTAAATCGGTCCAGCTTGAGGGTAAACGTGAGGTTGATTTCTCCACCTTCAACCAGGCTTACAAAATATTCTGAAAGTAACGACACTTTTCACGATCGTTGCCAAAGTCGTTTTATATCTCATAAAACAAAAATTATGCGCTTAGAAAAGACAACCAAACAATTCCAAGAAGAGTCAGCACGATTCCCAAAATCTGCTGTTTGGTTAATCGGTCTTTAAAAACAAAAAATGCTAATAGAACAAATAGGGTAGGATTAGCGCCGGCAATAGGCGCGACAACCGAAACCATACCCTTGCTAATGCCGATGCTGTAACTGAATTCAGCGATCCTTATCAAAATGACCGATAAAATCACTGCGCCGACCACCTTGCTTTTGCTCAAGGACTGCAACTTTGAGTTTGTCAGTCTCATATATAGAAGATAAAGCGGGAATAAAGAGAGAATAATCAAGGTTGGCCAATACCAACCGATTTCCCTAACAGGAATTTTTATCAGCGTCATGGTCGCCCCCCAAACCAACATTGTTAACAAGGCCAACAATATTCCTTTGTCGCTAATCTTAAATTCTCGTTTCATTAAGCTTTTTATCTCTAACGAAGAAAGGATTAGTCCGAGGAAAATTATGATGATTGCCGTTGTTTGAAAAAAATTGAGTTTTTCCTGGAAGAGGATTACCGAGAGGATCACGGTAACCATTGGAAACGATGAAGCGATGGTACCAACCAGTGTGGGATTTCCTTCTTTTAATGCTTTATAGTAAATTGTGGTGCCACTGATCCAAAAAAAAGCGACCAATAGATTAACCGCTAATAATCCGATGGTTAAATTTTTTAAGCTACTAAGAGTAAAAGGGGTATAAAAAATTATTAAAAAAAAGCCGAGTAACATTCCCCAAAAGATAAAAGATTTTGAATCAAGTTTTTTTGCCGCGATCGCTTCAAATAAAATTCCAACTCCCCAACTAAAATAAGCTAGTAGGGCAAAAATTATCGCTTGCATTTTAAGATATTAAAAATCATTCGCTCTACCATGCCAACCCTATATCTAACCTTGGAAGTTAATTAACGGGTCACGGCAACTGGGGGATTTTAAATAAGCTGCCGACAAAATAACCAACCATGGCCGACGCCATTCCAATCACCATCATCTCAATTCCCTGACGCAGTAACTGCCGACCTAAGGTTTTTTTCGCTTTATAATAACCGACGCCAAACAAAGTTATTGCGGTTGCGAGAAGTGAAAAAATAATCGCTGGTTTAACTGATAGAAAAAAAAATGGAAGAAGTGGAATAAGTGATCCCAGCAAAGCAGAAACTCCGACTAAAACTGCGATTGGTAATATTTTTTTTCGGTCAACCGGTTCAAGTTTCAATTCTTGTTCCATCATTACTTTTAACCAAATTTTTTTGTCGGTTGTAAGTCGTTCAATAATTTCCTCAAGAATTTTCCCGCGGAAACCGTAGTTTTCGTAGAGCGCCCTGATTTCTTCTTTTTCGCCGGTAGGCACGTGATCGATCTCCCATTTTTCCCGTTCATATTCTGATTGATAGTAGTCGGCTTCCGCCAGTTTTGAAGTATAGGCGACCGCCGCCATGGAAATACTTTCAGCAAAAGTAGCTGCTAATCCGGCCACGATGACAATCTGGCTGGATGAAGTCGCCGCCGCCACGCCAAGAATTACACCTAAAACGTTAACTAATCCATCCTGACCGCCAAGAATAATTTCCGGCAAATTAAAACTTGTCAGGTGTTTTTCTTCGTGATGAATCGCCTGATGGATGGCTTTTTCAGTATGCGCCGATAGTACCGTTTGGCTGTCTTTTTTTAAAAACGCTTCTCGCGCATCATCAATTCTTCCCATAACTATCTATTATATTAAATCTTTTCTAATCGCATCGCGTATTTTTTCAAAAAACCTCTCCATTACCCAGAGGTTATGATATGTAGCTAGAGTGTAACCCAAGATTTCTTTTTGCTTAAATAAATGGTGCAAATATGCTTTGGTAAAATTTTGACAGACATAACATTGACAGTTTTCGTCAACCGGCGAGAGATCTTTTTTATAAATACCTTTTAAGATGTCAATATCAAAATCTTGGCGACGGGTCCTGTCCCGAGTTTCCCTCCCGCCGATGCTCGACAGGCGGTGAATATCGCCCGATCTGCGCGTCGTCGGGAGCCCTTCCACTCGTACCACCCGTCGCCATTCGTAGATTCGTCCCACTCTCGCCAGTCTCGTCGGCTCAACACAGTCAAAAGTATCAATTCCATATTTGACCAAATCAACAATGTCGTCAAACTGCCCCACGCCTAAAAGATGAACCGGTCTGTCTTTTGGTAAATAATCAGCCACCCAGCGCACCTGATCCCTCATCTTACGCTTTGACTCGCCAACCGATACCCCACCGATCGCCACTCCATCAGTGTTTTGGAAAACGACAAACTCGGCTGATTTTTTCCGCAAATCCTTAAAAGTTCCACCCTGGACAACGCCATATAGATATTGGCGATCAGTGATTGGCGATCGACGACTGGAGGAAAACGAAGATACTAAATTTTTTGCGACTTGGGATGCCGCCGAAGGCGGGGGTCCCACTGGAGACAAAAAATTTCGGTATCGAGTTTTCCTTTTATAATTAATACATCTAATTAACCACCCGTGTGTTCTTTCCATTGCTCTTTTAGTATATTCGTGAGTCGCCGGGTAGTAGGTGCATTCGTCGAACGACATCATTAAATCAGCGCCGATTTTTGACTGATATTCGATCGACTTCTCCGGCGTAAACTCAATTAACCTTCCATCGTAAGTTGACCGAAATTTTACTCCATCGTCAGAGATTTTCACCACCAACGGCTCTTCCTCCCCCCGTACATCAGCTTGAAAAAGCCTGATTTTTAATTTTAAATTGTTATTTTGAACTTTGAACTTTGAATTTTGAATTTTTTCTCTCGCTAAAGAGAAAATTTGGAATCCTCCCGAGTCACTCATTAGCGGAATATCAAGGTTGGCAAATTTATGAATCCCGCCCGCCGCCTCAATCACCCCACCCCCGGGGTGTGTTACTAGATGGTAAGTGTTAACAAAGGCTACCTGGATACCAATCTCCTTAATAAATTGGGGCGGTAACGCTTTGAGCGTTCCCTTGGTGGCCACCGGCACAAACGCCGGGGTTTTAATTACTCCATGTGAAGTTTTTATTTCTCCAACGCGAGCTTTTGATTTTTTTGAAAAATGTTTTACTTTAAAAAATTCTTTCATAAATAACAATTAATTATTTTATCATCATCGCATCCCCAAACGAATAAAACCTAAAATTTTTCTCAGTCGCTATTTTATAAAGATTAATTAATTTTCTTCGCGATTTTTTAAACTGCAAAAACGCCTCGACCAACATCATTAAAGACGACTTTGGCAGATGAAAGTTAGTAATCAAAATATCAACCATTTTGAAATCAAAAGGAGGAAAAATAAACAGGTTGGTTTTATCAAAGATTCTTGTTTCTAAATTTTGACTTTTTACTTTCATTTTTGACTTTTGACTTTTAACTTTTAACTTTAGACTTTCAAGCGTCCTCGTCACTGTTGTCCCTACCGCCACTAATTTCTTTTCTTTTGACTTCATTATATTAATATAATGTAGTGTTTCTTCATCAACTTCAAAATACTCTTCGTGTAATTTTTTCTCTTTTAAATTTTTATCAGTAATCGGTGCAAACGTCCCTAAACCAACATGAAGGGTAATAAAATATTTTTCTATTCCCTGTCTTTTTAACTTCTTAAAAACACGATTGGTAAAATGTAGAGAGGCGGTCGGCGCCGCCACCGAAGAAAGCCGGGCGCCGACTGGTGCCCGGGCAAAAATTGTCTGGTATTTTCTTCGCAGTTCCTTTTCAGTCAGCGGCGTTTTTCGCAGGTACAACGGCACTGGCGTCTTACCTATCTCGGTTAATTTATTTAATAACCATAAACGATTGCCGTTAAATTTCAAATAAAATATTTTTTCTTTTTGATCGATAACTGAAAAATAATATTTATTGTCAATAAATAATTTATCTCCGATGTTAACTTTTCGGTCAACCATCGCCTTGATAAAGTTTCCAAGCTCATTAATCAACAACAAAACTATAACTTTTCCTCCGGTTGATTTTCTAAGTTCTACCCTAGCCGGCAAAACCTTTGTATTATTCAAAACCAGGAAAGAATTTTTTGGAAGATATTTACCGAGGTTGTAAAAGCGGTCAAAAATTATTTTGTCTTTTTTTGTGTTATAAATAAAAATTTTGGAAGATTCACGCGGCACCGCTGGAGAAAGCGCCAAATTTTTTTTCGGCAGGAAATAATCGAAGTTTTGCCAATCTACCATCATCTTATTTTACTTTACCACGCGCCCTTTTTGCCTTTTTAATTTTATTGAATGGGTTTTCTCTAAAAAGTTCGTAGTGGGCACTAAATTTATTATATATTAAGTAGTTATGATTGAATTTCAAAGCTATGAAATTAGAACTCTATTTAGTACTATAATTTATAGTTACATCCAGCGTAAATTTTAGTTACAGAAAATGAAAATAACAGAAGATGCTGTAGGGAAAAAAATATTATTCATCCCAATGAGTTGGGGAAGAGGAATGGGACCACTAATGGATTGTCTTGCGGTCGCCGAGAATGCAAGAAGCATAGGATGTCAAGTTGCTTTTCTTTGCCGTGATCGTTTTTACGAAATTATAAAAGAATTTGATTACCCCATATATAAAGTTGTTTCTCCAAAGTCCCCCACGAAACTTAATCAATCATTTAATACCGACTTTCCTTTTTTTCAAGGCTTAGGAGATGAAAAACTTGTTAAACAAACAATTGAAGATGAAATGAAAGCTATAAAAAATTATTGTCCTGATGTCGTATTTTCTTGGCTTCAATTTACAGCATATATCTCAACAAAAACGCTGGGGGTTCCTTTGGCGTCTGTTGGCCGTTGGACTGGTCACCCTAAATTTACTTCACCCATGCTCAAGGGTGGACGTTTCCCAATCTCTGCAACCACTCCGCTTTTTAATCAATTATTAAAAAAATATAATTTACCAAGTATAAGAGATATTTGGGAGCTTGATTTTATCAGAAGTGATCTAAAAATTATTCCAGGAACTCCTGAACTAGAACCGGGCCTCAAAGAATTACAAAATTCACATTATGTAGGATATTTATCTTCGGGTAACATAAGTAAAAAAAAACTTCCTGATAGATTAATTGACTTGTTACCAAATCAGCATATAGTTTTTGTTTATTTAAGCACTAAGCAATTTTTACCACAAGATTATTTACCAATTTTTAAGAAAGCTTTTGATTGCTCCGAGTTTAAAGTAATAGTGGCAACGGGTTTAGAAGATATGCCTTCACGACTTCCAACAAACTCTACCAATGTTCAATTTGAACACCTCGTTTCTATTAATACATTATTACCAAAAATAGACATCATTATTTCAACCGGTACGAGAGGAGTCTCCTGGCAAGCGGCACTTAACGGAATAGCCCATATTTCTTTTCCTGGCACTGACCCAGAACGGTATTTCGTTGCAAGTATGGTGGAAAGGGCTGGGGCGGGATTAACCCTTCCAGATTCAGCTTTTGAACCGAAAAGACTTCTTGAGTCAGTACGTCTGGTTTATCGATCAAGAATGAAAGAAAAAGCAAAAAAACTAGGGAGTAGGCTTAGATTTCTTGGTGGACCTCAAAAAACTGCTCGGCTCTTGATGCAAAAATTATAAGAATATATGTTTTTTTAGCTCCATCTTTTTTTACATAAAGAATAAACTAAACTACTATTGCCAAGGTAACCCCGTCGAAAAACCTTTCAAGAAATTCTCTTTTGCCTAGTTTTTCATTTATAATAGCCCCTTACCTGGAAAAGAATATACAAAGAAATTCCAGTTCCAATCACCAATCCCCCTAAGTTAAAGCTTAATAGGGTTTGAACACCGCTGACTAAAGCAGCATAGTATAAAAGCCTCCAGCCTTTCGTTGTTCTTTTAAAAAGACCGGGAACAGCCATCGCCTCCATAATCAGCATTACCAAAGTCACTAAAGTAAAAATTAGCCCAGATCCATAGCCCAAACCTCCTTTTAATCCCCCAAGAAAAGAAAAAGGAGCAAGAATGGTGACTATGACGACACCGACAATCGCCAGGTAGGGCGCAATCTTTACCAAAAACTCCCGTAACCCTTGTGGTAGTTGAGGCGCTTTTTTACCGAGATAAAGATCTAAAATACTCTCCAACTGTCCCATAATTGATTTAAAATCCGATCCTTTTGTCTCTACCATAGATTTATATTAAAAATTGGTAATTAAATTTAACTAAAGTATCTCAGATTTTTAAAAGATGTCAACAATAAAACTGAAGGCGAAGATGCCTTTTTTGAGCTTTTAAGGAGCCGATGGTTTTGAAGGGATGTTCCTATAAGCGAAAAACAAGGTATCGAGCCTTCAGCTTAATGTTTCAAGCTATTGATCCAAATTCCATAAATCTTCTCCCCACAGATTTTACATCTGCCGGTTTTCCTATCCAAATTTTTTACTTCAGTAAAATAACCGTTTCTTTCAATAAGCAAAGCTTTACATTTTGGACAGTAGGTCGACGAGCGTTTTGGATCATTGATATTACCAATATAAACATACTTCAACCCGACCTTTTTACCAATCTCATAAGCCTTGATTAATGCCTGGTGGGAAGTTGGTGGAGCATCGACCATCTTATACGCCGGGTAAAAAGCCGAGATGTGCCAGGGAATATCTTTGGAAATACCAACGAGAAACTGGGCGAGATTGGTTAACTCTTCATCTGAATCGTTTTTGCCCGGAATAATTAAGGTTGTCACTTCAGTCTCAATCCCGGCTTGGAAATATTTTTTAATATTTTTTTTCACCGGTTCGATTTTTGCTTTACAAATCTTTCGATAAAATTCAGGTTGAAAGCTTTTTAAATCAATATTTATTCCGTCCAGATAGGGTCTCATTAATTTAAATGTTTCCTCTGACTCAAAACCGTTGGAAACGAAGACGTTTTTTAGACCGTGTTCTCTGGCGAATTTTGCCGTGTCATAGGCAAACTCAATAAAAATCGCCGGTTCGTTATAGGTATAAGCAATCCCCACCGCTCCGCTTTTCACCGCCATCTTAATAATTTCTTTAGGAGTAATATCAACAGACATTCGATTAATAAAATCCAAAAGCCCCTCTTTTAAACTTTTAATTTTTAACTTTTCACTTTTAACTTGATTTGACATCTCCCAGTTCTGACAAAACAAACAGCCGAAGTTGCAACCGACCGTTCCAAAAGACAATAGCCGACCGCCGGGTAAAAAATGAAATAACGGTTTTTTCTCCACCGGATCAGGGTGAAGACCAATCGCTTTACCATAAACCAAGGAATATAGATCGCCGTTTTGATTATAACGAGTGGCACAAACACCAACCTGTCCCGGAGAAATTTTGCAGTACCAGTTACAGGCATTGCACTGAACTAAATTATTCGGTAATTGTTTGTATAACCGCGCTTTTTTCATTTAATAAGTTATTAAAAGCGAAGAATGCGGATTTTTACGGGCTCACTTGCGCTCGCTACTTCGTGTTATCACCTAACTTTCTCGCATTGAGCCGTAGTAAAAAGACGCGTTCGAGCTTTTAAAATAATGAATTTTTATTTCATTAACTCTACAAAACGAAATCGATAATCTTCTGCTTCTTTTTTTTCTTCAAAGATTTTCTTTTTAAAAATGTGTTTATATTCTGGGAAAACTGTATCCGTTTTAAACTCGCCATCGACAATCGTCAGATAGAGTTTGTCAGCATATTTTATTCCCTGGGCAAAAGTTTGTGCTCCGCCGGAAATAAATACTTCTTTTTCCTCGATTCTTTTGGCTAATCTTATTGCTTTTTCAATTGAATCAACGACAAAAGAATTTTCTAACGGCGATTGGTAATTCCTGTCACGGGTAATGATAATATGATTTCTCTCCGGAATCGGCCGACCGCTCTTTTGGTAATATCCTAAAACTGATTCAAACGTTTTTCTACCCATAATGACAGTTTTTCCTAAGGTAAGGTGTTTAAAACGAAGCAAATCTTCTTTTATATGCCAGGGAATTTTTCCTTGATAACCAATTCCTCGATTTTCATCCATCGCCACAATCATCGAAATTGTTGGTTTTTTCATATGAAGGACGCTCCCTAAAAATTATTCGACATTAAATATATTTTTATGCTTTCCATAATATCCACCCGTCACACTAAGAGATGCTTTTATAGACGGATGTGATTGATAATTTTCCAAAATGACGTACTCGGGTTTAAAATCATCAACGGTTTTAAAGTCGTGGTTAAAACTAACTTTTGGAAAAGGCAGAGGTTTTCTTTTTAGCTGCTCTTTCACCTGATTAAGATGGATTTCGTAAATGTGAACATCGCCAAAAGTGTGAATAAAATCTCCAGGCTGATAACCGACCACTTTAGCAATGATCATACAGAGAAGTGCATAACTAGCGATGTTAAACGGCACGCCCAAAAATAAATCAGCACTCCGTTGATAAAGCTGTAATGATAATTTACCGTCATTAACGTTCAACTGATACATATTATGGCAGATAGGAAAAAAAGAAGTGTCTCTATATCTTGCCATCGTATAAAGATACTCCGGGTTCCAAGAGGTAACAATCGCATTGTGGCAGGCCGGATCTTCAACGATCTCGTTAATCGCCCAGGCCAACTGATCAATTGTTCGACGAGTGGGTTTACCCTGTAATTTTTCTTCACGTAAATTACAGGGCCACCTGCGCCACATTTCACCATAAATCCTCGGCAGTTCACCCCATTTTTTCGCAAATTTATTATCCGTTTTGATTTTCTCAATAAACTCTTCTTTAGTTATTGGAATTTTGAATTTGGAATTTGTTTTGGATTTAGGATTTAGGATTTTGGATTTTAATTTGAATATTTTATACGGGTAGTCATCCCAAATATGAACGTCATTATCAACTAAATATCTAATATTGGTCTGACCGCTCATAAACCAATAGAGCTCATGAAGGACGCCCTTCCAATAGACCTTCTTCGTCGTCAGCAGCGGAAAACCCTTTGCCAGATTAAATCTTATCTGCTTACCAAAAAGTGAATAAGAAGCGTCGCCTGTCCCCCGATCAACTTTCCTGACCCCCTTTCCCAAAATCTCTTTTAATAAACTTAAGTATTGATATTCTGGATGAGTTTTCATCATAATTAATTGCAACTTATTTTAGATTAAGATATAATAATTAGCAAGATGAACCCACGAGTTAAGATTTTAAACAACTATTCTCCTCAGTCTAGTTCCGGCTTATATTTAGCGGGGAGGTTAACTCGTTGGTGAATCTATACAATTTAAAAGACCACCCCGCACACGCGGGGTTTTTTTATGGGTATAAAAAAGAATTATTACATCATCGATTTCGACAGCACCTTCGTCAAAAAAGAGGGTCTTGAGGTCTTGGCCGAAGTTGCACTGGAAGGTAATCCTAAAAAAATGCCCATCTTGGCTCAAATTAAAAAAATTACCGCCGCCGGGATGGAGGGCCGGCTCTCTTTTAAGGAAAGTTTGTCAAGAAGATTAAGATTAATTAAAGCTAACGAGTATCATGTGGGACAAACGGCTGATCTGATCAAAAACAAAATCACTCTATCCTTTTGGAGGAATAAAAATTTTATTAAGAAAAACGGGGGGCGAATTTATATCATTTCCGGTGCTTTCCGTGAATTAATCACGCCAACCATATCTCTATTTAATATTGCCCCGAACCATATTTTAGCCAACAATTTTATTTATAACCAAAACGGTGAAATTGTCGGTTGCGACGAAAAAAATCCCTTAACGCAAACCGGTGGCAAAGCCAAAGCGGTTGCCTCACTACACCTCCGGGGTGTTGTATGGGCCGTCGGTGACGGCTACACCGATTATGAAATCAAAAAACGCGGCGCTGCAGATTATTTTGTTGCCTATACGGAAAATGTCAAGCGGCCATCCGTAGTTAACAATGCAGATTTTGAGGTAAAAAACTTCAATCAGTTGTTAAATTTATTTAGTAATTGAGAAGTTTTAGGCTTTGAGTGGTGGATTTGAGATTTGAGTTTTTAGTTTTAAATTTATATTTGTTTCTCGCGTTTCCGAGTAGTAACCCTACCATATTGCCACTGTCCTTTATACTGTGTCCCTCCTCCGTCCACCCACTCAAACTGGGCATGGACAATCCGGCAACCCATTTCTAGAGTGACCGGGATTGGGCCTTCGTTTTTGATGGCAAAGGTCAACTTACCACAATATCCGGGGGCAACGTTTCCGGTTCTAATAAACAATCCCGAACGAAATGTCGTTGTTCTCGGTTTAAAATTTATAGTAATGTCAAGTGGTGTATTCACCTTTTCAATCGTCGTCGCCAGATAAAATTCCCCCGGTTTAATCGTCACCTTCTGAACTTTTGAGTTTTGCTTGCCAGACGAAGCCTTGGCGAAGGCGGGACTTTTAACTTTTAACTTTATCTTTGGTGTTTCTCTATGAGTAACGCCCAAATAGGCTTTGCCTGAGATTTGATAAAGCTCTCCCAACCGCAGGTCAAATCCCGCTCCTTCAGGATTAGTTAATTCCCGATCCGATAAACCTTCAACCAATTTTTTCTTTTTAACCAGTTCCAATAATTTTTTCGGGCCAATAATCATATTTACGTTTAAACTTTTCTAAATATCTTACCATAACTTAAAACTAAAAACGCCAACATTGCCATGGCCGCTCCGTAAAAAAATGCCGCCGACGGTTGCACTTTGGTCCATAATATTCCGGCAACAAAAGAAGCGATAATTGAAGCGATCGCCGTTCCGGTCTGATATAAACCAAAGTATGTGCCCGATTCCTTTTCCGTGATAAATTCAGAAATATATGCTTTGGATACTCCGTCGGTCGCGGCGATATAAATACCGTAAATTGGAAAAAGAATCCAAATTAAAAGCGGGTGGTTAATGATTCCAAATGAAAAATAAACTAATGCAAATACCAGTAAACCCACTGCATAAACCGTACGCGCTCCGATTTTATCAGCCAAAGACCCAGCCGGCATCGAAAACACCGATTGAAAAAAGTTATATAAAACATAAGCAAAAATTGTCATCGTGGTGGTTAATCCCAAATTTTTTGCGCGCAGAATCAAAAATGCATCAGAACTGTTTCCCAAGGCAAAAATAATACTAATAATGAAAAATATTATGAGTCGATCGTCCATCATTCGAAAGCTCGATACCGTGTTTTTCACCCGCCTCACCCCGCTCAGCGGGGCCCCAGGCGATTGGTTCAAAACAGGTATTTTAGCTTTCTCATTTTCCTCTTTTATAAGAATTGTTAATAGTAATACGCCTATGACCGCCGGAATGAAGGCAATAAAAAAAATTGTCCGGATATTTTCTTTGAATACGGTTAATAAAATTAGTGCCAATATCGGGCCAAGAAATGCACCGGCTGAATCAAATGCCCGGTGAAAACCAAAAATAAATCCCTTGTCTTTACTGGTCGTGTTTTGTAAAAGAATCGAGTCTCGGGCACCGGTGCGTAAACCCTTACCAAAACGGTCAATAAACCGAGCAAAAAGCACAAACGGCCAGACTGAAGCCAAACCAATTAATAGTTTTGAGATTGAACTAGCAGCATATCCAACAACCACAAAGATTTTTCGTTTATGGATTTTATCGGACAAATACCCGAAAATGAACTTACCCAGACTGGCAGTCGCCTCGGCAATTCCTTCAATCATGCCAACGATGAAAACCGGTGCTCCAAGGACGGTAGTAAGAAAAATCGGAACAATCGGGTAGATCATCTCCGAGGCCACATCATTAAAAAAAGAAACTAAACCAAGAACTAGAACATTTTTTGGTATCTTCTTCATAAAAATTTGCTGTTTATTATTGATTTGTTGATTTGTAATTTGTCATTTGATCTTTACTTACACTATCCCCATTTCTTTAATCTCAAATCCGCCATCAGTTTCAAAACTTAATTGGTAGATGGGTAAATCTTTGGCAATCTTCTTTAAGCGTTCAAAGAGAAAACTGTCACTTGATTCTAACAACACCTCATATAAATACTCTTCATCACAACCTGGATAAAGTTTGACCAGTTTTTTGTTAATTAATTTTTTGGCAATCTGCCGGACTCTAAATTTTACCCGATCTTGATGGTATAGGAAAACCTCTATGGTAACCGCTCCTTCATTAGTCTGTAATAAATATCTAGATTTAACACTATAATTCCCCGTGATGAAAATCACCGCTTGGTATTCTTTTTTACTATCAATAACCGGTTTCACCTGAAAAAACTCATCCTTTTCTTTTAACTCAAAACCGAAGTCTCGACCGGCAGAAAAAATCATCTCTTTTTCCTCAAAGGTTAATTCGTCAAAAACGAAGTCGGTCAGTTTAAGACGGTTGGCTAGAACTAATTCGCTTATCTCCGCTTTGTCCAATGACATTAAAATATTATATCATTGATTAATAACCTCACTGGCTCATGTTTAAAACGTTGTTTTGCAATAAAAGATGAGAAAGAGTTTGATTTTCACTAAATTTATTTTTATAATATTCTCCTTATGATTAATCACAAATGTGATGCATTTATTGTCGCCTGCATTGATTTTAGATTCCAGAAGTTTATCAAAAACTGGCTTGATAAGAATTTTAAGAACAAGACTTATGACTACGTCGGTTTTGCCGGAGCGACTAAGGATTTAAAAACGATCATGAAGCAGCTTGATATATCGGTCCGTCTTCATCAAATTAAACAGGTCGTTTTAATTCATCACGAAGACTGTGGCGCTTATGGAAAAGAATCAACTCATGACAGACATGTGGCCGATCTTGGAAAAGTTAAAAAAATTATTAAAAATAAATATCCAAAACTCCAGGTTGACCTTTATTATCTTCATCTTGACGGTATGTTCGAGAAAGTTTGTGGTAAAATATAGGACTTATGGCTGATGAAAGGATTACATTAATACAAACCCAAAAAAATTCTTTACTGAAGACCCTTACTCCTTTTATGCCTGTTTTCATCTTTTCTTTACAAAAATTCGGTTCCCAACAGTTGGCCGCTGCTTGGATTGGAGGAGTGGTTGGTGTTGGCTTGGGAACACAGTGTCCTAACGCTAAAGAAGCGGTGGTGATGGGACTGGCGACGGCAACGGTCATTGCCGCCGGCGCCTTTGTTCTGCGCAATTCGCTGGAACCGGTTCTTGTTCAAGCTTTTATTACAACGGCGATTTTTTCACTATTAGGAGACTTGGCCGGTTTTGCTGCTGTCGGTCGAAAGACACCAGAAACTGCCGACGCTGCTTTCCATTAGGTTGAATAACTCAGACCGACTCGAATTTGATAGAATAAGTTTATGTCATCCCCTGTCTATGTCTTTGATTCAACCACAAAAGACGAGTTGAGCCGCGTCCGCGGCGTCGGCCGCTATCTCCAACTCCTCAAAGAAAACTTTCCTAAAAATACGATTTTTATAGATAAAATAGAGCGGATTAACACAGATTCTGTTTTTATCAATCCTTTTTTTAATTTCTTAAAACCTCCTTTACTAATGAAGCGGGTTGCCAAAAAACAGATTGCCGTCATTCATGACCTGATTCCTTTAAAATACCCTGAACATTTTCCCACCGGCATCCGTGGAAACATTAATATTTTTCTAAACAAACTAGCTTTAAGAAATTACGATTTGATCGTCACCGACTCCCAGACAAGCAAAAAAGAGATTCTCCAGTTATTAAAGATTGAGGAAAGTAGGGTAAGAGTAATTTATCCTTGCTTACCAAAGATGTTTACAGAATCAAGTCAAAAATCAAAAATCAAAAGTCAAAATTACAACTCAAAAGTAAAAAGTAAAGAAACTTTTGACTTTTCACTTTTAACTTCTAACTTTCTATTATATGTTGGTGATGCTACCTGGAATAAAAACTTAGTTAACCTTGCCCTGGCGATAAAAATAATTAATGTGCCATGTGTATTTGTGGGAAAAGTATTTAACGTTGTCAAAAAAGCGGGTGAAGATATTTGTTTTGAACCCGCCTTAATTAATCATCCTTGGCAAAAAGAATTTAAAGAATTTATTGAACTAACAAAAAACGATAAGCGTTTTATTTTTCTTGGTTATATTGATGACTATAAGTTAATCAACTTATATGAACAAGCTCGGGTAAATATCTTGGTTTCACGCGATGAAGGTTTTGGGTTTTCTTACCTCGAAGCCGCTAATTTTAACTGTCCATCAGTATTGTCTAACATCCCGGTTTTACGAGAAATATCAAAAGACAGAGGTGCTTACTTTGCCAACCCCAGCGATCCAAATGACATCGCCAACAAAATCGGCGAGGTCTATTTTAACCCAGATTTAAGAAAAAAACTTGGCTTTGAGGCTCAACAACAATCTTTAAAATTTAACCAAGAAAAATATAAAAAAGACTTGTTAACCCATTTGAAATAACTCTTTTGAATTATCTTCAGTTACTTTAATTAAATGTTTAATTGAAGTTTTTTTTAACTCAGCTATTTTCTCAGCAATTAAAACTAAGTTTTTCGGCTCATTTACTTGTCCACCGAAGTCTTGACAAAGGCGGAGATATTTTTCTTGAGAACGCAATGGTTCAGGTACTAAAAGAGGCGAGTCGGTTTCCAAAACTAATAACTCCAAAGGAATTTTTTTGACAAACTCTTGTTTGGATTTTGAGTAGGTGACATCGCCGTCAACACCAATATAAATATGATGGGCGAGGGCAAGCTCGAGCAATCTATCCTCAGCCTCACAGCAATGAAAAACCGCTCGCCTCGCCAAAGCTTGGGCGACGGCCGGCTCCCCTATTATTTTTAACAACTCCCCCGCTGCTTCCCGATTATGAATTACAAGACTTTTTTTATACTTTATCGCTAGCTTAATCTGTTCTTTGAACATCGTTTTTTGAAGATCTAAAAAATTATCGTTAATTTGATAATTCTTATATTTCGTTTTCTGATAATTATGTTTATCCAACCCAACTTCACCGACCGCTATTACTTTTCTGTGGGTTAATAATTCTTCGATGTTATTCAATAGGCGGGTGGTGGAAGAGGAAGGGCTCCCGGCAACGCGCAGATCTTGGGGCAATCTATCGGCAAGTCGAGCATTGACGGGAGGGAAACTTCCAACAGGACCCGCCTTAAACATTTGAAAAACATGATGAGGGTGTATTCCTACCGCCGCATAAACCTCTGGATATTTTTCTGCCAACTTAACCGCTTTTTTCGACGTTTCAACATCGGTTCCAGGAACAACAAACCGGTCTACCCCAGTTTCTTTGGCTCTTTTAATCACCTCTTCAATCCGACCAACAAAGGCTTTGAAATTTAGATGACAGTGAGTATCGAAAAACATAAGTTAAAAGTTAAAATTAAAAAGTTTTTTATTTAATACTTTTGACTTTTTAATTGTACTTTTGAATTTTGCCTTTTGACTTTTGACTTTCTGCTATAATTTTATCATGACCATCTTCATTGCCGCCGACCATCGGGGCTTTGAACTAAAAAATGCCCTAATTGAATATCTTCATGAAAAAAATATCCGGATTGAAGATTTAGGTAACTATCAATACGAAGCCGAAGACGATTATCCTGATTATGCCAAAAAAGTTGCCCAGGCAGTTTTACAAAATCCTACTGAATTTTTAGGTATAGTTATTAGTGGCTCCGGCGTCGGAGTTGCCATTACTGTCAACCGATCTAAGGGCATCCGCTGCGGCCTTGGTTTTGAAGCTGGTCAACTTAAACATACCCGCGAAAACGACCATATCAATGTCCTAGCTTTGGCAGCTGACTATCTTGATCCGGAAACCGCCAAAAAGTTGGTTGATGTTTTTATTGAAGCAAAACCCAGGCAAGAACAAAAATACCTCCGGAGAATAAAAAAATTGGATGAGCTTTAACTTATTGACCGCCTTTAACTAGGTAAAAAAGGGTGTTTATCCCAAAAGCGTTACTATCAAGATATGTGTAACAGACATTCCTTTGTGACATTGTCTCGCGATATTGAATCATTAGCTCAGCTGCTTTTTGACGGTAAAGCATAACTAGGTCGCTAGACGACAACTCAGAAATATAAGAATAATTGTGTCCAAAACCTAACGGCGGTTTATCTGCTTCGCCTGCCACACTAATAGGAATGACGTCGGCAATTAATTGTGTTATCGTGGTCCCCTCCGAAACCGCCCCATGTTCTAATTGGTGACCGGCCATAAAAGCCAACAGATATGGGACGGCTTCTTGTCCTAGTTTTAGATTATATTTTTAAAAAAGTCGCTCAGCCTGCCCACCCCAAATAGCATACCAACCCAAACTAGATTTGTGAGTTAAATTATGATCTTTTTTAAAGTTTACTTCATCGTCGGGGTGAATACCCATTGGCATCTTCAGGGCTTCAGAAAAGAATAAAGCAAATAATTCATTATCAATCTTTAGGTTGTGCTCTTTTGCGTATTTGGCAGCCACCTCATAGGCGGTTGCCGGGACTTTCAACGCTTCAGACGTAGTTATTCCATTTCCCCAAAGAAATGATCGTTCGTCATCATACCCTGGTTCTTTTTCGTGCTTATAGTTAAGCATTGCCTGCCAGACCTCCACCGGCAGAGTCGGTAGTGGATTACCTGTTTCGTCATTTTCCGGAAAACCCATGGCTACCAGCTTGTCTCTTAACCTGAGTTGTTCTTCCGGTCTTTTTAGACTCAAGGTCATTCTTTCGGTCGTAATTAAAGGACCACCTTTTTGATTGGCAGCAATTAACTCCTGATTTCTTTTTTCGTTGGCTTGTTTTGTTAAATATCCTGGTGAATAAAAGGTGACCGCCTCAATCGCTTTTTGAACGTTGGTTAAAGCCGCTTGCGCAGCTGATAAAGTTTGCTGGGCGCGTTTTAGTGCTCGTTGCACTTCCTGGATCGCCGTTTCCCTTTCTACGTTAGTTCTTTTCCCAAGCGCATGAACTGCTTTATCAGGTAATCTTGCCGCCAATCCTGCAACAATATCGTTGGTTTTCTCTGCTTGTTTTTTTTGTCTTTCTAGATTTACTATGGTTTGTTCCACTTGTCTTAACCCCGCTTCTGCTTGTTCTAGTCTAGCCGGCGCCTGTTCGGCAGCTTTTCTTTGGTTTTTAATTATCGGCGTTAGTTTTTCCGTTCTTTTTTCTAATAGCTGGATTACGTTTTCGATTTTTGTTTGTTGAGGTCTTGCCGCATTTATCGCGTGCGCTTCTTCAGTCTTCGGAAAACCAGGCCGCCGTTCTACTCGTCTTTGAAACGGTGCTAAGGTGGCTGTAATTCTTGCGAGGGCTTCGGCTTTAGCAACTTTGTCTATATATGGCTGGACGGTGACGGGTTGTTCGGTCATATTAATATGATAGCAAAAATGTTTGCTGTCAATCGGTTGATTATTTGGATTATGACAACTCATTAATATGATTATGTGAAGATGAATTAATTGGTATAATTTAGCATGTCTATAAAAGCAGAACTCTTTGAGTTTGGCGATTACTGCCTTTCCACTCAAAAAAATCGGGTCGAGTTCAATTACCAAGTTATATTTAGTAATAGAAAAAGGGTCGCCTTTGGCGAAACAATAACTTTGCCCGATCAGTTTTCCCTATCACCGTCAGCTGAAAAAGTTTTTAACAAATGCCTACAAAGTCTTCATTTAATCTTAGGTATTAGTTACTGGAAACTGTTTATTCCAAAAAAAATCAAAATTAAATCTTTTAGTTTAACCAAGCAACAAGCCTTATTTTGGAATCAGGTTTATACAAAAGGCCTGGGTGAATTTTTCTATCAAAACAGAATCAAAAACTTTACTTCTTTGGTAGACTTTCCTTTTAAAACAGGTCTCGTCGTCAACTCGTCTTCTCTTCTTCGAAAAAATCGTTCTTTGGTCGCGGTTGGCGGTGGTAAAGACTCAATTGTCAGCCTCGAACTACTTAAAAAAAACGGTTTGCCTATTACCGGGGTTGTCGTGGAAACGGAAAAACACTACCTTTTTATTTCTAAGGTTGCTCAACAAGCAAACATTAATCTGTTAACGATCAAACGATCGCTTGATTCAAAAACCATTAGTCTAAACAAAACCGACAAAGTTTATAAGGGTCATCTGCCCATATCGGCCATTTATGCTTTCTTCGATCTGCTCGCCGCGGTTGTTTACGACTATCGCTATCTCATCTTTTCCAACGAAAGAAGTTCTAACGAAGGCAACCTCTCATATCAAGGAACTGTCATCAATCATCAATGGAGTAAATCATCAGAGTTTGAGACGCTGTTTAATGATTACGTCAAAAACTATATCACGCCTGACATCAAATATTTTTCTCTTCTGCGCCCCTGGCATGAGCTGCGAATCGCCCAAGAGTTTAGTCGTCACCCAAAATATTGGTCAGTATTTTCCAGTTGTAATCGTAATTTTTCCATTAGTCATACTCCTCCAAAAAATAGATGGTGTGGCCGGTGTCCGAAATGCGCCTCGATTTTTTTACTCCTAGCGCCTTTTATCCCTAAAAACAAACTTGTTTCTATCTTCGGTAAAAATCTTTTCAACAATCAGAGGCTTTTGGATACTTACAGAGGCCTTTTGGGATTAACTAAAACTAAACCGTTTGAGTGTGTTGGCACAGTCGACGAAACCCGTCTTGCTCTTTATTTAATCTGGCAAAAAAAAGTCTATCAAACCTCGACAATTATCAGATTGTTTGAAAAAGAAATTCTGTGCGCACTTGTTAATCCTCCACTTTTACAACAAAATGTTCTTAAGACTGGCGACTTAAACAATATTCCTAAAAACTTTAAGTTAATATTCCAACCATGAAACTGAATCAACTGGCTAATAAAAAAATTCTTATTCTGGGTTTTGGTAAGGAAGGACGGGCTAGTCTGAAATTTATTAAAAAAAGGGTGATATCGGCAGTTATTAAAGTAGCCGACAAAAATCTTTCCGCCGACTATCTAAAAAAACAAGGGGGGTTTGATTTGGTGATAAAAACGCCAGGAATTAAAAAAGAACTGGTAACCGCCCCTTATACGACCGCCACCAACATCTTTTTTGCCAACGTAAAAAATAAGATTATCGGTATCACCGGCAGTAAGGGAAAGAGCACCACTGCTTCTTTGATCTATCACATCTTAAAAACCGCCGGAAGGCCGGTTCACCTTGTTGGCAACATCGGTAAACCGATGCTGGACAAACTACTAAAGCCGATTGGAAAAGATGATGTCTTTGTCTGTGAACTCTCTAGTTACCAACTGGATGATATCAAATACTCGCCCTACATTACCGTTATCACCAATCTGTTCCCGGAACATATGAACTACCATGGCGGGATAAAAGATTACTATCGGGCTAAAAAAAATATCATTAACTATGTCAGGCCAAATGATTATTTTATCTACAACCCAAAAAACAAAATATTGTCTGATTGGGCAAAGCAAATTAACTGCCAGGTTCTGCCTTTCGAGGAAAGAATCACTGTCAGTCAACAAGACATCCCTCTTTTAGGGGAACATAATCGTGACAACATTAAGGCGGCCATTACCGTCGTCCATCTTTTTAAAATTTCTAACCATGTAATTGCCCAGGCGATAAAAACTTTTAAGCCCCTTCCTCATCGACTGGAATATGTTGGTAAATACAGTGGAATAATTTTTTACAACGATGCTCTGGCCACGACGCCGGAGGCGACGATAGAAGCGATTAAAGCCTTAAAAAACGTGGGGACAATTTTTTTGGGCGGTGAGGATCGAGGTTATCGGTTTATTAATCTAGTCAAAATTATTAAACAGTATCGTATTAAAAACATTGTCCTTTTTCCTAAAACTGGTCAAAAAATCTACCGGCAACTTAAACTTCAGTTTAATAAATTACCCCGTATTTTTAAAACCACCGATATGGAAGAGGCGGTTAAATTTGCTTATCAATGCACCCTAAAAAACTCGGTTTGTCTTTTGTCGACCGCCTCCCCCAGTTATAGTCTCTGGAAAAATTACGAAGAAAAAGGTAATTTATTTAAATCATTTGTTAAAAAATACTCTATTTAAACTCTGTTTTTATTTTATCTGGTACCGGCCCTCATTGGTTTTCTCGACCAAGCCCTTAATCTCCAGCGTCGATAAGTAATTAAGAATGATCTCTATCGGTTGTTGCGTTTTTTGACTAATCTCGTCGGCCAACAAAGGCTCATTATTAACTAATTCAACTATCCTTCTCTCATCGTCTGATAGTTCAACACTATTTAACTTATCTTTTATTTTCGCCGGCTTTAAACTATATTCCTCTAAGATATCTTCAACCGAAGTAACCAACTTCGCTCCCTGTTTAATAAGTAGGTTGGGCGCGCTCGACATGGCTGAGGTAATCGGTGCCGGCGGCGCAAATACGTCTTTCCCCTGCTCGGCCGCATAACGAGCGGTGATCAAAGCCCCGGAATGCTCGCCTCCCTCAATAATTAACGCTCCTCGCGAAAGGCCGGAAATGATCCGATTGCGGGCGACGAACAAGCCTTTCAATACCGTATGTCCCGGTGGAAATTCTGAGATAATCAATCCACTTTTATCGATAATCTGCTGATAAAGTCCGGCGTTGGCCGCCGGATAGACAATGTCTACCCCACAGCCAAGGACAGCAACGGTGTAACCACCTGCCTCGATGGCCGCCCGATGGGCGATGCTATCAACGCCGGTCGCCATTCCGGAAACAATGATAAAACCTAACTCTGAAAGTTGGGTGGAAAAGCTCCTCGCTATCTGTTGTCCATAGCTGGTTGGTTTTCTTGTCCCGACGATGGCAAAAAAAAATCCTTGATTAAGATCAACTTCTTTTATTTCACCTTTCACATAAAGACAGATTGGAGGATCAGAAATATTTTTTAACGACTTTGGGTAGGTTGAATCCATTTGGGTAACAAAACTAATTTTCTTTTTTTGTAGCTCTATGTCTTTTTGTTCTAAGCTAAACCTTTGCCGGAACTGAATAAATTTTTCCGTCAGGTTGTTTCCTAAAACGGTCACCAATTCAGCACGAGTCGCCAGGTATGCTTTTTCCGGGCTGCCAAAATGATCAATTAAGGTCCTATACCTCATCGGCCCGATGCCATAATAATGAGAAAAACCTAGACAACAAAGTCTGTTTATTTCCATAATTAATCGGGACAAAAAAGCGAAGATAACAAATTTGTGCGACCTGGGAGGTGCGCATCCTGAGCCTGTCGAAGGAGAGCACGCCCACGGAGCAACAAATTTCGTTATCGAGCTTTTTATTAATTATCCTATCAGAAACTTTTTCTTTTGTCTGTAGACTATCGTCTACAAAAACTACCACTTGACAAAGCAGATTAAGTTGATTTAGAATTTAATCCATGAGATTTATTCAGGTTGTCTATGCTGCTGATACCATTACCGATCAACTGCCGTTTGTAATTCCAACGCTGGCGACAATTTTGACTTTTGCCATAAAATTCTTCTTTATCTTTTGCGGGCTGGCGGCCTTAATTTATCTCATTCTCGGCGCCTTTTCCTGGATAACTTCTGGTGGCGATAAAGAACATGTTTCTAAAGCCCAACAAAAAATTCAGGCGGCCGTCATCGGCTTAATCGTCCTCGTTTTGGTTTTGTCTCTTATCATCGTCATCGAACAGGTAATCTTTAATCAACAGGTCTGCTTTGGGATAACCTGTCCGATTAAATTTGATTCCTTATTAAAACCAAAATAAGCTACTTTATATGATTAACGACTGGGACCCAAACTGCATGGTGGGTGATGTCCCAACATTAAAATGCTTTGAATCTGTCTTTAGCAATATTTTATCCGTTGCCTCCGTTTTTATCATTCTTGTTCTTTTTATTATGTTTGCCATTGGTTCGTTTAGTTATTTGACTTCTCTCGGCAATCCGGAGAAGGTGAAAAAAGCCCAGGGAACGCTGAAGTTTGCTGTTATTGGCTTTATTCTTTTTACCGGTTCTTATCTTATCATGAATATTATTTGCTATGTTGCCTTTGGCCAAGTAGGTTCCAGCTGTCCGCTCTTCAAGTTTGAACTGCCAGGACCGTAGAATTAATTTCTCGTTCTTAATTTTTATTTTTTATTCAATTCCGATTAAATCGGAACTAAGAACTGAATAAGAATTAAAAACTTTATTTCGTTGGTGTTATAAAAATTACCTTTACTCCCTTTTCTTCGGGAATAGGAGATTTGATCCGATTTTTTTCCCGGATGAAGTTATAACCGACAAAAATCATCAAGGCGATCCCGATGGTGATTAAAATCAAACCTATATATCTCATAAGTTAACTTTTTCCTTTATTAAAAAACCCGGTCTTCCTTGGACCTGCTGATATACCTTGCCGATATATTCACCGATTATACCAACGGTTAACAGTTGAATACCACCCATAAACATGATGCCGACGAAAATGGCTGTCCAACCAGTCACCCAATGAGAAGGCAGTAAAAACTTACCTAAAACGGCGTAGACGATGCCTAAAAAACCAACCAAGGCCGAGGTAAAACCAAGATAAATGGCCAACCTCAGTGGTTTAATCGAAAAGGAAGTAATTCCATCCATGGCAAAATTCATCATTTTTGAAAAAGTATAGTTGGTTTTTCCGGCAAACCTTTTTTCTCGAGTGAACTCGACGTACTCTGCTGGAAACCCTCCCCAGGCGACCAGGCCGCGCAAGAATCTCGACCTTTCCGGTAATCGGTTAATAAAGGCCACCACTTCTTTGTCTAAAAGACGAAAGTCACCGATATCTTCAGGAATTAATGTATCGGAAAGGAAGTTAATAAATTTATAAAAAAATTTGGCGGTCTGTCTTTTAAAAAAACCGTCCACTTCTCTTTTTACTCGTTTAGCATAGATAATTTTTACCCCCCTTTGCCATTTTTCTATCATCTGGGGAATAATTTCCGGCGGGTCTTGCAAATCGGCGTCCAGAGTGACGACGCAGTCACCATTCACCAGTTGATATCCGGCCGTCAGGGCTTGTTGATGACCAAAGTTGCGTAAGAAAGAAATGAGTTTAATATTTTTATTTCCTTTCGCTTTCTCTTTAATTATCTTTGCGGTGGTGTCTTTTGATCCGTCATCAACAAAGGTTACTTCGTGACGAAAATTTTTTATTGCCGCCAATAGCCTTTTAAGAAGTGGCTCAATATTTTTTTCTTCATTGAAGACAGGGATAAGAATTGATAGGAGAAAATCTTGCGCCATGAAGAAATTATATCATTTTTTAGTCCTCCGCGTCTTACTTCAACACTAAGCTCATCGTCATTCACTCGGCGTGTTGAAGAGCGACGTTTGGAGGACATAAGAGTTTCTAATCCTCGATTTTCTCGGAAAGAAACTCTAATGTTACGGGGCCAAGAGTTGAACTTGGTCTAGGAGATTATGAGCCTCCTGTGCCACCGTACACTACCCCGTAAATTAAATACGCTTTAATTATAAATCAAAACTTAATTAATTTCTACCCATTCTGTTCTGTTAATCTTTCCAGTGTTTTTAGTTTTTATGAAGATGAGGTAAGCTCTTGACAAATTTCACCGATTAACTGCGGACCTTCAAAAATCATTCCCGTTATCAACTGAACCAAATCGGCACCGCAGTTTAACTTATTAACAACATCATTTGCATTAAAAACGCCACCGCAGCCCACAAGAGTCGCTTCTTTCCCAAATTTGTTTCGTACATGAGCTAATAATTTATTAGCATTATTGACCGTTGGCTTACCGCTGAAATTACCGATAAAGTTAGAAAAATATTTTATTTCTTTTTTATCGAAAGCCTGATTGTTTCTGTTTTTAACCAAGTTGGAAAAAATAAAACCTCTGATTTCCTGGCTCAAGGCAACCCTTACTAATTTATCACATTCTTCCTCATTAATCTCATTGGGTATTTTGATAAAAATCGGTTGTTTTATTTTTAGCGCTACGACCGCTTTGGTTAATGCTCTAAAATTTTTCTCTTCCGCAAAAGACTCGGTCATCGTCGTGTTCGGACAACTAATATTCAGTTCAAAATATTTAACATATTTTCTTCTTTTAAAAAGATTAAAAGTGAATAAATAGTCATCAATTGCTTTATTGATCGTGGTTATCGATGGAGAATTGGTGCTGCCAACACTAATTCCTATTGTGTGGCCGGAAAGGTTTTTTGTATCTAATCTTGAGGCGATGACGACCGCTCCTTCAGACTTAAATCCTTTATTGACTAACAGAGAACGGGATTTTGGTAATCTTGCCAATCGTGGTTTTTTGTTTCCCACATATGGCTTAGCCGTTACCGTTCCAACCGTATTAAAACCAAAGCCGACATATTTCATTATTTCCGCCAGGTGCCCGTCGTAATCAAATCCGGCCGCTAAACCGATTGGATTGCTAAAGCTTACTCCTAAAACGGTTTTTTTTAGTCGCAAATCCTGATAAGAAAGTAAAAAAGAAACTAATTTCTCACAACTCTCCAAACTTTCTCCTACTTTACTAATACTGTCATGAATAAACTCTGCGTCCATTTTAAAGGCAAGAGGCTTAAATATATTTTTATATAGGGCTTTAATTATTTTGTGCTTGTAGTTCATGTTAATTCATATATTATAATTGTTTTAGATGAAAAGAACGAATCTTGAGAGTTAATCTTCTTTGGCTCGATACTGTAAGGCTTCGGCAATGAAGTTTGCCTCGATTTTATCCTGACCATCAAGATCGGCAATCGTCTGGCCGATTTTTATAGTTTTAAAATATGATCGGGCGGAAAGGGAAAGCCTAGAAATGGCCTGTTTTAGAAGATCAACTGCTTTGTCGGTCAACCGGCAGTATTTTCTTACTTCAGCCGATCCCATCTCTCCGTTAGTTTTTATTGGCAAATTTTGAAATCTTTTTCGCTGTTTTTCTCTTGCTTGAATTACTCTTTCCCTTACTTTACAACTCTTAACTCCTGACTCAAAGCTCGAAAGCTTTTCTTCTTCCACCGGCGGTACATCAACATGAAGATCTATTCGATCAAGTAAGGGACCAGAAATTCTTTTTTTATACTTTAAAATTGTTCCTGGTAAGCAACGACAGCTTTTTTTCGGATGACCCAAATAACCACATGGGCAAGGGTTGGAAGCGGCTAGAAGCAAAAACCTCGAAGGAAAGGTGAGACTACCCGAGGCACGAGAGATGGTAACCCTTCCGTCCTCAAGGGGTTGCCGTAAAGCCTCTAACACCGACCGGGGGAACTCGGGAAATTCGTCCAGGAATAGAACTCCTCGATGAGCTAAGGAAACTTCCCCCGGTGCCGGTTTTGTTCCGCCACCGACCAAACCAATCCGAGAGATTGTGTGATGGGGAGAACGAAAAGGCCGGCAACGAACAAAAAAATCATTTTTTAAAAGTCCACAGATCGAATATATTTTTGAAACTTCCAGGACCTCATCCTTATCCATCTCCGGCAGAATCGACGGCAAGGCACGGGAAAGCATGGTTTTACCGGCTCCCGGCGGACCTTTTAGGTGGAGGTTGTGAAAACCGGCAGCGGCAATCATCATCGCCCGCTTGGCTTGTTCTTGCCCTTTTATGTCTAAAAAATCAAATTCATATTCTTCATTTTTAGTTAAACTGGACCAACTGATCCTTTCCTGAGGCAACATTAGTTTTTCCCCGTTTAGATGAAGAATCAAGTCGGCTAGATCAAAAACGGGAAAATTATCTAAATCGTCTATTAGAGCTGCTTCCATCGTATTTTTTATTGGAAGAAAAAGATTTTTAATCTTTTTTTGGGCCGCCAAAATAGCCACCGGCATTACCCCGGTCACCGGCCTCAACCTTCCTTCCAATGACAACTCACCAAGAAAAAGACTATTATCAAGAGCCTCTTTTTTTATCATGCCTGAGGCGGCCAAAATGCCGATGGCAATTGGTAGATCAAAACTCGACCCTTCTTTAGGAAGATCGGCCGGCGCTAGATTAACGGTAATACGAGAGTCGGGAATCTCAAAACCGGTGTTAATAATCGCCGTTCTCACTCGATCTTTCGCTTCGTCAACCGCTTTATCCGGCAGACCGACAATAGTCAAACTGGGAAAACCTTTGCCGGCCACGTCAACCTCTACCTCAATCAACACTCCTTCCAATCCAATCGTTGTTCCGGAAAAAACCTTGGCCAACATTTTTTATTGATTAAACTACTAACTGACCTCAGGCCGATTATAAACCAAGTCGCTGTTTTTGACTATGGACTATCGTCTACAAAGTGAGGTAATTGGAGTATTAGAAAGCTATATTTTCTTCAAATAATCAACTTAGTCCTGGCGCCGTAGGGGGGCTTTCGGGCTGCTTTCTTTTAATAAAAAGTGTAATCAAAATAATTATCACAATAACAAGTATGAAAATAAGAACTCCAATTAAAATTAACCCGTTGGCTGGGGTCTGTTTTACCGGTGAAGTGGTGGTATTAACTGGGTTAACCGTCGGTGAAATATCTGCCTTAGTAATTTCCTTCCCCTGCTGGTTTTTAAAGACAAAAGGGTTTGTTTTGTTTTCAGCCAAGTATTTTTTGTTTTGACTAATAAAGTTTCCCGTGGTGGCCTTAACCAGTGAACCGGTAACGGTTGTATATCTTAAACCATAGGGCATAGTGGGAAGGTTTTCCGAGGTAATTTTAAAGTATCCTTTCTCATCAGTGGTTGTTTGATAATAGGGCTTATTGGAAAAACTCAGATAGACTCCAACTTGAGCGTTGGGGAGAATTTGACCTGAGGCATCATAGGCATAACCTTCAAGATAGGTGGGAATGGGATCAAATTTAACGGTGGTTGACTGTTGGGTTTGGGCTTCAACTCTTTTAAACAGTGAACCAACCATCGAAAGTACCTTACCAAAGAAACCAGATTTATTGGCTAACTGTGTTAGGTCGGTTTTAGTTAAAACAAGTTGGCCAAAGTATTCCCCTTTCTCTTTGTCAAAAACCGATTGATCAATTTCCGCCTTAAACTCACCTTTTTTATCTGCTTGAAGCTGAAGTAATTGTTTTCCCTGGGCTTCAGAGTCGGTCTCGGTTGGGATATATGACCAAAATGTTACATTGGTAAACGGGTGAGAGACTTTGCCCTCAATAACAATTTTCTGGTTAATGGGTTCAGTGTTGTAGAAATAACTCATTAGTTTGGGAGGGTTGTTGGTTGGTTGACCAAGGGATTTGACAGGAATGTCACGGTGTTGAATTGATCCGGCCTGAACAATTTCTTCACCGGTTGCCGCCGGGTAGATTTCAGAGTAAATTTTGGTGTAATTGGAATGAAGAGCTGTCAGGTTGGTAATGGGAAAAGTATAGTTGGAACCGGCCACTATTAGTTTGTAAGTTGCGTCGGGAACGACAAAACTAAATCCTCCGTCTTCAGCCAGGGTCTGGGGATTAATAATATTCCCCCCAAGCATGTCATTGGTAGTCACTGGAGTAAAGTTGCCTCCGGCTCTTTTCATCAACAAAGTAACTGTGGCTCCCATCACCGGTTCAAGACTTTGGCTGTCAAAAACACGACCAAATGGATCCCAAGCAACAATAAGACAGTTTTTTGCCGTATTAAGAAAATCAAAACCAAAAGTTTGCTGGTGCAATGCTCCTCCGCTTCCAACCGCGGCCGTTGGTGATGGAGTAAAGTAGTTGAGGGCTAAATACTTAGAATGCATCCCATTATGTAGTTCATGGTTTGCATTCCACTCTACTGTGCCGATTTCCCCGACGGCGTCACTTTTAACGGGATTATGGGGTATCGAACTGATAAATTTGAATGCACCGTTTAAGAGAGCGGTGTTGTCTTGTTTATATACTATTTGATCTAAGGCCGATTTACCGGTGGTACAGATTTGTCCATGGTCGGTTGAAATACACTCAAGAATATATGTGTCGCTATTTGGTAGGGGTTTGGCTTTATCATCAGCCCTGAGCTTAACCAGTTCGTTTCCAGGAGTAATAACCCCTCTATCGATTTTTAAACACACCCAATGTTCTGACTGCTGTTGAGAGAAAACAGGAAAAGGGGAAACAAAACAAGAGAACGAAAAAAATATTATAAAAATAAGAACCTTCTTCATATTTATGATAATAGTAAAATATAATAACCGTTGTCAAGTGAATAATTTTCAATTATCATTAAATTTATTATTAAATTGTCTATGAAAAAAACTAGTTTGATTATTTTTCTTTTTATTAGTTATTTTTTTCTTTGGCCAAGATTTTTATCGGCCTCAGTCTTAGCGGTAAAATACAGTTTGGTTGCCCCTAACCCTCCATACACCCGTGGGCAAACAATTCGTTTCACTATTAATATAGACACTCAGGGAGCAACAATAAAAACCGGGCAAATAGGTATGACCTATGAAACCCAATATCTTGAATTTGTCAGCACCACGCCTGGAAACGCAATGACAACGGTTTCCACCTCTCAACTCGAGGGCGGCAAGTTGCTTCTATCTGGTGAAAATACGACTGGATTCTCAGGCGCCGGTGTTTTTGCTTATGTCGATTTAAAACTTATTGCCACCAGCGCCGGAGAAACAGAGCTTTGCGTTTTATGGGCACCTTCGATTACACCAACCACAATACCAACAACCACCGCTCCTACTTCGCCGCCGACAACCGGAGCACCCACTTC
>Ga0210015_1000636_pt1 | contig 36533 bp, 30 predicted proteins | sample CryGeymeta201522_FD_185471 | JGI IMG/M metagenome (GOLD analysis project Ga0210015, IMG submission 185471) | Groundwater microbial communities from Crystal Geyser aquifers in Utah, USA - Crystal Geyser metaG 2015-22 (SPAdes) (version 2) | ecosystem: Environmental > Aquatic > Deep subsurface >...
TCCAGGATGTCCGCCCTCGGTGCGGCAATGCGCAAGCTGGTGCATTTGTGCTTTGGCGTCATCAAGACACAAACACCGTATCAGCCGAATTATGTGAAAATCGCTTGACGCTAAAGACGGTATCTACACACTGCTCGGCCAATAATCCTTTTTTGCGCCAGGGTCAATGCCACCAGGGCGATTTTTTCGCTTGCCAAGACCGGCCCATCCCCCTACAGTTAGTCTGATTCTCGCCGGTAACCACTACCTATAGTGGTATCCAGAAATACGCACCACCATCAAGGGAGCCGCACCATGCCTGACAACAAAGACGTTTCAACCGCAACCGCCACCCACAAGAAACCCATCAGCGGGCAGGAATTCCTGGAAAAACTCACCCGCAATCTGGCGGGCAACACCACCGCTGAAGGAACCGGCATGGCGCCGCAGGAGATCAGCACCGAAGTCCTGCTGGAAAAATACGCGGAAGAGGATGAAAAAACGGTACAGGACGTGCGCCGCCGCGTCGCCCGCGGCTTGGCCCAGGCCGAAAAACCGGAACAGCGCACGAAGTGGGAGGAAGCTTTCTTTCTGGCGCAGGAACATGGTTTCGTCCCCGCCGGCCGCATCAACTCCGCCGCCGGTTTGAAGATTCAGGCGACGCTGATTAACTGTTTCGTGCAGCCGGTGGGCGACGCCATTTCCGGCATCAGCAACGGCAAACCCGGCATCTACGACGCCCTGCAACAGGCCGCCGAGACCATGCGGCGCGGCGGCGGCGTCGGCTACGATTTCTCCTCCATCCGTCCCGCCGGCGCGCATGTCAAAGGCACCAACTCGCGCGCCAGCGGCCCCATCTCTTATATGCGCGTATTCGACCGTTCCTGCGAGACCGTGGAATCGGCCGGGGCGCGGCGCGGCGCGCAGATGGGCGTGCTGCGCTGCGACCACCCCGATATCGAAAAATTCATCCGTGCCAAGGACCAGGGCGACCTGCGCAACTTCAACATCTCGGTCGGCGTCACCGATGCGCTGATGCGGGCGGTGGAAAAAGATGAGGAATTCGAGCTGGTGCATGCCGCCGAACCGTCTGCCGCACTGAAAGAAGCGGGCGCGGCGCAACGCGCGGACGGCAAATGGGTGTACCGCAAGGTGCGCGCCGCCGACCTGTGGAAACAGATCATCGAAAGCACCTACGACCACGCCGAGCCGGGCGTGCTGTTCATCGACCTGATGAACCGCGACAACAACCTGTCTTATTGCGAACTGATCGAGGCGACAAATCCCTGCGTCACCGCCGATACCTGGGTGATGACCCGCCAGGGCGCGCGCCAGGTGCGCGAGCTGATCGGACAGTCTTTCGAAGCCGTGGTGGATGGCAAGAACTATCCCACCGAATCACAGGGCTTCTTCTTCACCGGCACAAAACCTGTCCTGCGCCTGAACACGACCGAGGGCCATTCGTTGCGCCTCACCGCCGACCATCAAGTGTTGCGTGTTGCAAAGCTGACGCGTTACGCGCGTGAAACGGAATGGGTTAAAGCGGGTGAACTGAAACCCAATGACCAGATTGTGTTGCACGATCATCGCGCCATGCAGGCATGGGGCGGTGCGCACAACGAAGACGAGGGTTATTTGATCGGCCTGTTGATCGGCGACGGCACCCTCAAGAATGACAAAGCAGTGTTGAGTGTTTGGGATACCGCCGCATTGAAAGTTGCCAACGGCGCGGACAGGCTTCCTTCCGCCGGAATCGCCGGCGTCATGCTCGCCGCCGAACACGCGGCGCGCTCATTGCCGCATCGCGCCGATTTCAACGGCTGGCAAAAGCCCATCGACGGACGCGGCGAGTATCGTCTGGCGACCGGTGCACTGCGCACGCTGGCGCTGGAACTCGGCCTGACGCCCGGCAACAAGCGCTTCACCCCGGCAATGGAAACCGCCTCATCCGATTTTTATCGCGGCGTGCTGCGCGGCATGTTCGACGCCGACGGCTCGGTGCAAGGCTCGCAGGCAAAAGGCATCAGTGTTCGCCTGACCCAGATCGACCTTGGCAATCTGCAAGCCGCACAGCGCATGCTGCAACGCCTCGGCATCGTCTCGACCCTCTACCGGAATCGTCGCCCTGGCGGCCTGAAGACTTTGCCTGACGGCAAAGGTGGCGCAAAAGAATACGAGTGCCAGGCACTGCATGAACTCATTATCAGCGGCGAAAACATCGTGCGTTATGCCGGCCTGATCGGCTTTGCCGATAGCGACAAGATGGACAACCTGAACGGCCTGCTGGCTGATTATCAGCGCAAGCCCAATGCAGAGCGCTTCGCCGCCACCGTGCTGTCGCTGGAAGAGGATGGCGTGGAAGACGTGTACGACGTCACGGTTGCCGATGTGCATGCCTTCGATGCCAATGGCTTGTATGTGCACAACTGCGCCGAACAACCCCTTCCCCCCTACGGCTGCTGCTGCCTCGGTTCCATCGACCTGACGCGCATGGTGAAGAATCCGTTCTCGCACCACGCCGGGTTCGACCACGAACCGTTCAAGCAACTGGTGCGCACGGCGGTGCGCATGCTGGACAACGTGCTGGATGTGACCGCGTGGCCGCTGCCGGAACAGCAGCAGGAAGCGCACAACAAGCGCCGCGTCGGCCTCGGCTTCACCGGCCTGGGCGATGCGCTGGTGATGCTCGGTCTGCGCTACGACAGCGACGAAGCGCGCGATTTTGCCGCCGACATCACGCGCATCATGCGCGACGAGGCTTATCTCGCTTCGGTTGATCTGGCACAGGAACGCGGTGCCTTCCCGCTGCTGGATGCAGAAAAATATCTGGCTGCACCGCGCTTCGCTTCGCGCCTGCCGGATGAACTGAAAGACAAGATTCGCCGGCACGGCATCCGCAACAGCCACCTGCTCTCCATCGCGCCCACCGGCACCATCTCGCTCGCCTTCGCCGACAACGCCTCAAACGGCATCGAACCGGCGTTCTCGTGGTTCTACACGCGCAAAAAACGCATGCCGGACGGGACGAGCAAGGATTACCCGGTGGAAGATCACGCCTGGCGCGTGTTCAAGCATCAGGGCGGCGACGTGGATCATCTGCCGCCCACCTTCGCCTCCGCGCTGGATATCTCCGCCATCGACCACATGAAAATGGTCGCCGCCGTCGCGCCCTACATCGACACCTCGATCAGCAAGACGGTGAACGTGCCCGCCGATTATCCGTACGAGGATTTCAAGGACCTCTACACCGAGGCGTGGAAGGCCGGATTGAAGGGCCTGGCCACCTACCGCCCGAACAGCGTGCTCGGCTCGGTGTTGTCGGTCACGACGGAGAAAAAGGAAGAACAGCCGCAGGACTTCGTGTTCGACCAGGACCGGCGCATCGTGCTGGAAGCCGCGCCCCAGCCCGCGCTCGCCTCGCTGCGCTGGCCGGGCCGTCCGAACCTGCCGGCCGGCAGCGAAGGCTGGACGTCCCCCGTGGTGAAACATCCGCTCGGCAGTTTCGTCGCGTTCGTGTCGCACACGAGCAACGGTTGCAACCATCCGTTCGAGGTGTGGGTGAACGGCTCCGAGCAGCCGCGCGGCCTCGGCGCATTGGCGAAATCGCTGTCGATGGACATGCGAACGCAAGACCCGGTATGGATTCGCATGAAGCTGGAAATGCTGATGAAGACCGCCGGCGACGATGCGTTCGACATGCCGATGCCGCCCGACGGCGAAGTGAAACGCATGCCGAGTCTGGTCGCCGCCTTCGCCTATTTGCTCAAATACCGCATCGAGGCGCTGGGCGCGCTCGAAGTCTGCGACGGCGTGACCACCCCGATGATGGATGCGCTGTTCTCCAAGAAAGAACCCAAGACCGGGGTCGATGGCACCATGAGCTGGACCGTGGACATCGCCAATGCGGGCAGCGGCGACGACTTCGTGCTGGGCTTAAAAGAGCTGGTGCTGCCCGACGGCCAGCGCCGCCCCTATTCGATGTGGCTGTCCGGCGTGTACCCGCGCGCGCTCGACGGGCTGTGCAAGGTGCTGAGCCTCGACATGCGCGTGATCGACCCGGCCTGGATCGGCATGAAGCTGCGCAAACTGCTCAACTTCGGCGAACCGCTGGGCGATTTCATGGCGCGCGTGCCGGGCGGTGCCAAGATGGAAAGCTACCCCTCCACCGTTTCCTACGTGGCGCAACTCATCATCCACCGCTACGCCATGCTCGGCATCCTCGACGAACTCGGTTATCCGGTGCAGCAGATGGGCGTACTCGAAATCCCCGAAGGGCAACTCAAACCGACCGCCCTCAAAACCATCGCCGGCAAAGTGTGCAAGGAATGCGGCAACGCCACACTGATCAAGAAGGACGGCTGCGAGTTTTGCACCAGTTGCGGGGCGATCGGGGCGTGCGGGTAATTGAAGGGGGAAACCGTGGTCTGTCCCGTATTATTATGCGGCAATTGATAAGGAATCTCATGACAACAAAATTCAATCGTGGCAAGACGTATCACGGAAGCAGCGCCGTAACCAAAGGAAAACTTCAAGGTGCTACGGATACCGACTACTTCTATTTCTTCTGTCCGGTTTGCGAAGGCAAGCAAATCATGCGACCACTTGAGTATGAAGTGCGCCAAGAGCAACGAGGGTGTAAGAATTTTTGTGTAAACGGTCATTTGGCAGGAAACTGCCTAACTTCAAGGAGGAGTGAACATGACCGTAGCAAAGAAAGCCCCGTTGCCGGATTTGATAGACCAACTGCTGGCTGACTACCAGAAGCCCGAAGACCTGATTGGTGAGCATGGGCTGCTCAAGCAACTGACCAAGGCCGTTGTAGAACGCGCCCTGCAAGCCGAGATGGCTGCGCACCTCGGGCACGGCAAACATGAGCCTGTCGCCAACCCCGCTGGCAACGCCCGCAACGGCACCAGCCGCAAGACCCTCAAGGGTGAATTCGGCGAACTGCCGATAGAATTCCCGCGCGACCGGCAAGGCAGCTTCGAACCGCAACTCATCCCCAAGCACCAAACCCGCTGGACGGGTTTCGACGACAAGATACTCTCGCTCTATGCACGCGGCATGACCGTGCGCGAGATACAGGGGCACCTGGAAGAGATGTACGGCACAGAGGTGTCTCCCACGCTTATCTCGTCTGTGACGGATGCCGTCATTGAAGAGGTCAAGGCATGGCAATCCCGCCCGCTCGATGCGCTGTACCCCATCGTCTATCTCGACTGTATTCATGTCAAAGTACGCGATAACGGCGCTGTACGCGTCAAGGCCGTGTATCTGGCACTGGGCATCAAGCTGGACGGCGAAAAGGAACTGCTGGGCATCTGGATCGCCCAGACCGAGGGCGCGAAGTTCTGGCTGCAAGTGGTGACCGAACTCAAGAACCGGGGTGTGCAGGACATCTTCATCGCCTGCGTGGATGGATTGAAGGGATTCCCGGAAGCCATTGAAACCGTGTTCCCCAAGACCGCCGTACAGTTGTGTATCGTGCATATGGTGCGCCATAGCCTGAACTTCGTGAGCTGGAAACTGCGCAAGGACGTAGCCGCTGATCTGCGCGCCATTTACACCGCCGCGACGATCGATGAAGCCGAGCAGCAGCTGACGGCATTTGAGGCCAAATGGGATGCCGATTATCCGGCCATCGGCCAGAGCTGGCGGCGCAACTGGGCACGTATCACACCGTTCTTCGAGTATCCGCCGGAGATTCGCCGGGTGATCTACACCACCAACGCGATCGAGTCGCTGAATATGAGCCTGAGGAAGATCACCAAGAACCGAGGCTCGTTTCCATCCGATGAGGCGCTGTTAAAACTGTTCTACCTGGCCCAGCAAAACATCAGCAAAAAATGGACAATGCCGATCAGGGACTGGAAAGCGGCGCTGAACCGCTTTACTATCCAGTTCGGTGACAGGATGCCGCAACATTAACGAATTCCGTTTACACAAAATTCAGGACACCCTCAGAGCAACCAGACAACCGGTACAACGTTCAGTTGAAATCAAAAGCCGTCAATGGCTTCACTCTCGCCTTTAAGTTGCATTGTGACAAATGCAACCTTACTGACTTCGTTAAGATTTCAAATCTTGGCTGGCAAGGTGGCAATTTTGAAGCTCTCAATAAAACTGCCTAACCCTACATTCGCTAGGGACTGCGCAAAAGCGCACAACCCCTCAATTCCACGTTGGACACAAGCATGGACACACAAATGAGCTTTGCTTCCACCATCTACTATTTTTCACTTTTGTCGGTCGAGTTTATGCCGACTACGCTTTTCCTCTATCTCCCAGTCTATTCGTTATTTCCTCGGCTTAAAGTCGGTTTTTTGTGGGCTTCGCTTGGCTTCCTCGTCACAGCTACTTTGAGCGCAGCCGCAAGTTTGGTGGCGATTCCGTTTCTTGGCGTAGCTTCCTATACTCCAGAAATCAATAACATGGCCCCTTTTTACTTTACTCACTTTGGCATCCCGCTGATTTTGTCCATCGTTGTTTGCCTGGGCATGAAATCAATCAAGAGAAAATAGTAAATGCATCCGGGGTCAAAATGCATCCGGGGTCACCTCATCATGGGGTCAGGTCTTTCATTATTACATCCTCCATGCTAAAACATCACCGCTATGGCTCGACCTCAGGGAAGTACGGGGTAAGGTCTTGCATTCAAGCATCCCTGAAATCACCGGAGCCTAGGCCGGTTACCTCGAATGTTAGGCAACACAACCGCTCCTTGTTGCGCACCGCGCAACGCGCTATCATTCACGCATGATTACATCGTTTCGCCACAAAGGTCTGCGAAAATACTTTGAGTCCGGCAGCTTGGCCGGAATCCAACCAGCACACGCGAATCGTCTCAAAATGCAGTTGGCGGCGCTCGATACCGCTCAGGTTATCGATGATATGGACATTCCAGGCTTTCGGCTTCACCCGCTAAAGGGAAGTGATCGCGGGCGCTGGTCAATATGGGTAAATGGCAATTGGCGCGTCACGTTCGAGTTTGAGAACGGCAACGCATTTGTTTTGGATTACGAGGATTATCACTAATGGCTATGCACAATCCACCTCACCCCGGCGCATTTATTCAAGAGGTTTATCTTGCGCCGAACGAAATCAGTTGCAGGGAGCTTGCCCTCAAATTGGGCGTTGCCGCATCGACTCTTAATCGCGTTTTGAACGAAACCAGCGGTGTGAGTCCTGAAATGGCTCTTCGTCTTTCCAAGGCATTGGGACGCTCCCCCGAAAGCTGGTTGACGATGCAGGACAATTACGATTTATGGCAAGCCAAGCAGACTGTGGATCTGAAAAAAATCCATAGGATTGAGTTCAAATATGCCTAACGGGCGTGGCAAGTAGGCCAACCCTGACGATGAAACTTGCCATGCCCGTTTCCCCCACCCCCCTGCGTCAGAATAGTTGTCGCGCGGCTTAAGCGATTGGAACTGGGTTTGATGGGAGACGTTGCGTCTGTTGGCGAAGGGGTGTCAGAACTGCGCATTCATCTGGGCGCAGGCTGGCGTGTCTATTTCACTCAACGCGGGACGCAACTGATCGTGTTGCTGGCGGGGCGGCTCAAAACGCAGCCAGAAGCGCGACATCAAACGCGCCAAGACGTTGGCCGCACTGCTGGACTGATTGGAGGAAACGAACATGACCAAACGTATCAAGGTGACTGACCTGCCGGACTTCGACGCCGCCCCCTATCTCGATGGTGAGGAAGCTATCGCAGCCTATTTGACCGACATCCTGACGACGAACAATCCGTCTCTGCTTGCGGCAGCACTCGGTGACATTGCCCGGGCACGTGGCATGAGCGATATTGCCAAGGCGTCCGGTATTACCCGCGAGGCACTGTACAAAGCGCTGCGTTCAGACGCGCAACCGCGCTTCGATACTGTTAGCCGCGTCTGGGCCGCACGGGGAGTCAAACTGGTGGCGCAAGCCGTTCATACCTGACATTACGCTTCAGAGCGCAAACCAAAGTGCCGGTGTCGAATTGTTTTGGGGAAGATTGAAACGGCAGTTCAATCCGCAGAGTACGCAGAGTTTAATCGGCGGAAATCTGCGTAATCTGCGGATAACTGCTTTTTGTGGGTTTATCGGGCCGCGCGAATCAGCTTCAGATACAGCTCCTCCACCTTCTGCCGCGCCCACGGCGTGCGGCGCAGAAACTTCAGGCTGGACTTGACGCTGGGGTCGAGCGCGAAGCAGCGGATCGGCACCGCATCTGCCATTGCCTCCCAACCCATCTTCTCCGCGAGTTGGGTGACGATCATCTCAAGGGTGATGCCTTCCAGGGCGGGGCGCTGCGCCGCTTTGTCATTGGTTTCCATGCGCGGATTTTACCGCTGTTCGGCCGGGACTACGGGCATGACGAGTATGTCACCCCGGATTATGAGACTCGCCATGCTCGTTCCCTCTCCCCAACCCCGCTCCGCGCCCCACAAGCGGGCGAGGGGGCAAACGCATCGCGGCGCGAGTTTTACGTTAGCGTTTACAATGCGCCTCCTTGTTTACGTAGCGATTCCCCCATGACCGAGCCTGTCCGCCTTGCCAAACGCCTTGCCGCACTGGTTCCCTGCTCGCGCCGCGAGGCCGAGCTGTACATCACGGGCGGCTGGGTGAAGGTGGACGGACAGGTGGTGGAAGAGCCGCAGTTTAGGGTGACCGGGCAAAAGATCGAGCTCGATCCCGATGCCACCCTCGTCCCCGTCGAGCCGGTGACCCTGCTGTTTCACCAACCGGCTGATGTCGATTTCAATCCGCAGATGCTGTGCGCCGAGACACACGCGGCGGACGACCACTCCGGCATCCGCATCCTCAAACACCACTTTCAGCATCTGACGCAATGCCTGCCACTGGAGGCCGGCGCGAGCGGTCTGGCGGTGTTCAGCCAGGACTACCGTGTCACGCGCAAGCTGGCGGCGGATGCCGGCACCATAGAGCAGGAATACGTGGTGGAACCGGCCGGCGAACTGGGCGAAGACGGACTCAAGCTGCTCAACCACGGCCTCAGCTTCAACGGCAAACCGCTGCCGCCGGTCAAGGTCAGCCGGCAGAACGAGGCCCGGTTGCGCTTCGCGCTCAAGGGCGTACAAACCGGACAGATCCTGCACATGTGCAAAGCCGTCGGCCTGCAGATCGTCGGCATGAAGCGCCTGCGCATCGGGCGCATATCCATGTCCAAACTGCCGGCCGGGCAATGGCGTTACCTGATGGCGTATGAAAAGTTTTAAAAATGCGCAGAACTATGTAGGTCGGGTTTCAACCCGACATGTCGGGTTGAAACCCGACCTACAACACCGCGTTCACGACACGAATAAGTTCCAGATAGCATGCAACACTGCACTAGCGCCATGAACCCGGAACACCTGCAACTGCTGGTCACCCGCGTCATGCCTTACGGCAAATACAAGGGACGGCTGATCGCTGACCTGCCCGGCAACTATCTGAACTGGTTTGCACGCAAAGGCTTTCCGCCGGGCGAGCTCGGCATGTTATTGGCGTTGATGCAGGAGATGGATCACAACGGACTGTCACCTCTGCTGGAACCGCTCAGGAAGCGCACATGAAAACTCCCAAACGAATCGCCCCGCTGGTCGAAGATGGTCTGGTCGATGAAGTCATCCGCCAGCTGATGAGCGGCAAGGAAGCCACGGTGTATGTGGTGCGCTGCGGCGACGAGATCCGCTGCGCCAAGGTTTACAAGGAAGCCGAGAAACGCAGTTTCCGCCAGAGCACGGACTACACCGAAGGGCGCAAGATGAAGAACAGCCGCCGTGCGCGCGCCATGGAAAAAGGCACCAACTACGGACGCAAAGCGCAGGAGGAAGCGTGGCAAAGCGCCGAGGTGGATGCGCTGTACCGTCTCGCCGCAGCGGGTGTGCGCGTGCCCAAGCCGTATAACTTCCACGAGGGCGTGCTGCTGATGGAACTGCTGACAGACAGCGAAGGCAACGCCGCGCCGCGCCTCAACGATCTGGCGCTGGATGCGGAAGTGTCACGCAAATATCACCGCATTCTCATCGCCCAGGTGGTGCGCATGCTGTGCGCCGGCATCATCCACGGCGATCTGTCCGAATACAACGTGCTGGTGGACAGCCACGGCCCCGTCATCATCGACTTGCCGCAGGCCATCAACGCCTCCGCCAACAATCAGGCGCGGCAGTTGCTGTTGCGCGATGTGCAGAACCTCGCTGCCTACTTCGGCCAGTTTGCCCCCGAACTGCTCACCACCGACTACGGCAACGAGATCTGGGCGCTATTCCAGAGCGGCCAACTCAGCCAGGAAAGTGTGCTGACCGGACGCTTTGAGCGCGTCGAAAAATCCGTTGACCTGAAAGGTGTGATGCGCGAGATCAACGACACGCTCAAGGAAGAAGAAGCGCGGCAACTGGCGATCGCAATCCGTTTGAAGCGGGAGCGCGCGGGTTAGCGCCGGCACCGATAGCCAAGGCGATTCGACTGGCGTACATTGCTCGCGGCAATGCCGGCGAGCATGATATTTTTCATCTGTCCTGCCCGATCGGATTGCCGGTAATTCCATCCACCCAAGGAGAGAGATCATGGCCAAAGGACAACAACGCAAGACCAAAGAAGCAAAGAAACCGAAAAAGAAACCGACCCCGGCCATTTGAGGCCGCCGCGTTTCGAGCCGGCCGCCGCGCTTGGCGGCAGCCGGTTTGTTCCCCGCCCCCTCCAGGATGCTTCCCAAACCGCCGCCCAATTATCTTGCCGGTTATCCCGCCGCGCTGGTCGCGCAAATTCAGCAATTGATCGCACATGACCAGCTGGCCGGGAGATTGCGGCAAAAATATCCGCTGGCGCACGATGTGCGCACCGACAAGGCGCTGTATGACTACGTGCTGGAACTCAAGAACGCGCATCTGCGCAACGCGGGACAATTGAGCAAGGTGGCGTTTGACAGCACGCTGCATGTGATCAAGAACGCGTTGGGAACGCATACCCGCATCTCGCGCGTGCAAGGTTCAAACCTGAAGACCAAGCGCGAGATTCGCATCGCATCGGTGTTCAAGGAAATGCCGCCGGATTTTTTGCGCATGATAGTGGTGCATGAGCTGGCACATATGAAAGAGCGCGAGCATGGCAAGGCATTCTATCAACTGTGCAGCCATATAGAGCCGGACTATGCGCAACTGGAGTTTGATCTGCGGGTTTATCTGACTTACCGGGAGGCGGGCGGAATGCCGCTGTGGAGCGACCGTGGCGCGTAAGCGCGCTGCCGCCCGGGCGGCAGCGCGGCGGAATCAGGCGTTGTGCAACAGATTGAGCTGGCGCGCGATGATGTCGTGATTCAGCCACAACACCGGCGCGGTCGGTGCGGAAGTCTCGCGGAACATCAGCGGGCCGCTGCCTTCCAGCACCAGCGCGCTGAGGATGTCGGTCACCAGCGCGTCGCGGCTTTTGTGCATTTTGGTGATCGCTTCCGAGGTGCCGATCATCACCTCTGCCAGTTCGGCCGTATTGTCCATCGGCCACGCCGCAAAGTTGCGGAAACCCTTCATCACGTCGCTGTCGTTGTAGGCATCGATGGTACTCAGCAGATTCTCCAGCGATTCGTCTTCCTGCAACACCTCGCGACAGGCTTGCCATTGCGCTTCCGCCCACGCGCCGCCGCCTTCCTGCTTCAAAGCTTTCAGCAGGGGGAACAGCGACAACTCCACGCCGACGAAGATGTCGGACGAGTTGGTGCGGATTTCCGGAGAGTTGTACACCGTCGCCTTGATGCCCTGCGCCCAGGCCGTCCGCGCGTGCTGTTCCAGCCGCATCTTGGCTTTGCCCTGGGTGTAGCTGGTGTAGGTCTGCCACTGGTATTGGCCGCCGATCAGAATTTCGGTGCCGTGATAACCGTAGGCGGTGTAGCGCACCTGACCGCCGTTCTTCTCCAGCCGTGCGCGGATGGCAGCACTGCCCTCGATCAGATGCTGGAAAGTGTTGGCGGTAACTTCGTCGAAGTTCATCATGATCAGCCGGCCAAGGTCGCTGTTGACCAGCGCGCTGGACGGCATGAAGCGCTCGCCGCGCCCTTTGTAAATGCGGTTGGCGATGGCGAGAAACACCTTTACCTTGGGGATACCGCCGGCCATGGTGTGGGCGAAGAAGGCGTTGGCACCGTCCGGGATCATGCCGTCCAGCTCGGCCATCACCCTGGCCACCGAATCCTTGAAACGCTGCACGCCGACCGCGCGGCACTTCTCGATCTGCGCCCAATCCAGCTTGTCGTCCTGCCAGCTTTTCAGCGTCATGTCGGCGATCAGGTCGGTCGGTGTCGGGGTGCCCGCCGGCGCATCCAGATCGAAACCCGCCATCAACGGCACATTGATGATGCGCCCACCCAGATTGGCTTCCGCCGTCGCCAGCTCCTCGGCGGTCAGCGCGCGCAAGGCGTTGTTCTCGTCGCGCCGCCCGACGGTGACGCCGATAATCGTCATCCCGGCATCGCGCGCCTGATTGACCAGGCCGTTGGCGTAGCCGCGGCCAAACAACTCGCCGAACAGGACAAAGACATCGCCTTTGCGGAACAGTTGGGTCTGCGGCAGGGTTCTCAACGAGGTGGGTGCATGCATTTTGGCTTACTCCGGCTGGGTAAATTCGAGGACGGCATTTTAACCTGTAACCGTATTAAGTCGGGGCTTATTGCACGGCGGTCGGCGTTTATTCCACCAGTGCCCGCACCTTGACCACCCGCCCCTTCACTTTGCCCGCCGCCAACCGTTTTACCGCCTCGCGCGCAATGTCGGACGACACGGCGACGTAGGTGGACATGTCGGTGACGGTGATCTTGCCGACCTGCTCGCGGGTGAAGCCGGCTTCGCCGGTAAGCGCGCCCAGCACGTCGCCGGGGCGCATCTTTTCCTTGCGGCCGCCGAGAATTTGCAGCGTGACCATGGGCGGCACCAGCGGCGCGTTGTTTTCGTTTTTCAGTTCGCCCGGCTCATGCCATTCCGGCTCGCTGCCCATCATTTTGGCGATATTGAAAACACGGTTCATCTCGGACGGGCTGGCCAGACTCAAGGCCCAACCTGCTTCGTCGGCGCGTCCGGTGCGGCCGATGCGGTGAATGTGAACTTCCGGATCGGGCGTGACATCGACGTTGATGACCGCTTCAAGTTGCGCGATGTCCAGCCCGCGCGCCGCCACGTCGGTCGCCACCAGCACCGAGCAGCTGCGGTTGGCGAACCGGATCAGCACCTGATCGCGCTCGCGCTGCTCCATGTCGCCGTTCAGCGTCAGTGCCTGAATGCCTTGCGCGCGCAACACGTCGAGCAGATCGCGGCATTGCTGCTTGGTGTTGCAGAAGGCCAGCGTGCTGACCGGGCGATAATGTTTAAGCAGCGTGGCGACAGCCTGCAAGCGCTCTTCCGGTTTGATCTCGTAGAAACGCTGGCGGATCTTGCTGCCCTCGTGCTGTTCCAGCAGTTTCACTTCCTGCGGGTTGCGCATGAACTGGCGCGCCAGCCTTGTGACGCCGTCCGGATAGGTCGCCGAGAACAGCATCGTCTGGCGCTGCATCGGGCACTGTTTGATCACGTAGGCGATGGCGTCGTAGAAGCCCATGTCCAGCATGCGATCGGCTTCGTCCAGCACCAGCGTGTTGATCGCATCCAGCTTCAGACTGCCGCGCTCGATGTGATCCATGATGCGGCCCGGTGTGCCGACGACGATATGCGCGCCGTGCTCCAGACTGTCGCGCTGCGGACGCAGGGTACTGCCGCCGACCAGCGACAGGATCTTGATGTTGTCGGCGAAGCGCGCCAGCCGGCGCAGCTCCTGCGTGACCTGGTCGGCCAGTTCGCGCGTGGGGCACAACACCATGGCCTGCACGCCGAAGTGGCGCGGATTCAGCCTGGTAAGCAGCGGCAAGGCAAATGCGGCGGTCTTGCCGCTGCCGGTCTTGGCCTGCGCGATCAGGTCGTGCCCGGCCAGCGTGATCGGCAGACTGGCCGCCTGGATCGGCGTCATGGTGCGGTAGCCGAGTTGCTGCAAGTTCGCCAGCATGGCGGGGGCCAGAGGCAGTTCATTGAAAGAATGTCCGGCGGTACTGACAGCGGGGGCGGCGGGAGTTGGGGTCGTTTTGGTCATGCGCGATTATCCTCGTCCGCGTTCTGTCACGCCACCGTTACGGCAACTATGGCGAGCGACCGACATCAACAACCCTCGGGGATTCGGACGCATGCGTATGAAATCGGCGAAATAGTCAACCCGAGACTCGCGCAGCGATTCGTTCGCCTCCTCTCACTGCGGTGCGGGGCGATGTGATGAAAACGGGCATGGCAAGTTGCAACATCGCGGGTGGCACTGCTGTCATGACCGTTAACCAGCCTGTAACACTCCCCGTATAGGATTGCCTCTGCAATACACAAAAATAATACGCGGCACAGGAGATAGTATGAACAATCAAAATCCGGCGGACGAAAGCATATTTTCGCTGGTCACCCCCATCGACGCACTGTCGCCAGACATTCGATTGGAAGAGGTAACCAAGCATTTCTCCGACCCGCGCAATGCCAAGCTGCTTTCGCTACCCGTGGTGGAGAACGGCCGCCCCATCGGGGTCATCAGCCGCTACCTGTTCATGAACATCTACCTTAAACATTATGGGCGCGAGCTGTACGGTAAGCGCCCGTTGCGCGAATTTATCAATAATACCCCGCTGCTGGTGGAGCTGAATCAACCGCTCGCCGAGGCCGCCCTGCACGTCGCGGCCAACATGCAGTTCCCGCTGACGGAAGACTTCATCGTGACGCGCCACGGGCGCTATCTCGGTATCGGCTTCGTGATGGATCTGCTGAAGGCGATGGAAGTTAAGATGCGAGGCAACACTGCAGAATTGGAACAGGCCTACACGCAGCTCAAGTCTTCGCAACTCGCGCTGGTCCAGTCCGAGAAGATGGCCTCGCTGGGCCAGATGGTGGCCGGCGTCGCGCACGAGATCAACACGCCACTCGGCTACGTGCAGAACAACGTCGCCATCGGGCAGGAACTGTTCTCGCAGGTGCAAATCATGATTGCGGACTACGAGTCGCTGTTGGATATGTTGCTGGACGGCGGGGCGGACGAAGAGCGGATCACCGCACAGTTACTGAAGGTGGCTGCGACGCGCAACGATGCGAACGCGCAGGAGATGCTGGGGGAAATGGACGGTCTGATGGCCGATTCGTTGTACGGCATCGAACAGATATCCGGACTGGTGCACGATCTGAAGAACTTCTCGCGCATGGATGCTGCCGCCAACGACCTGGCGAACCTGAACGAGTGCATCGAGAGTGCACTGAATATCGGGCGCAACGTGCTGAAGAACAAAGTCGAGGTGGTGAAAGACCTGGCGCACTTACCCGATATCATGTGCGCCCCGTCGCAGCTCAATCAGGTCTTCCTCAACCTGTTCACCAATGCCGCGCAGGCGATGGAAGCGCAGGGCAAGCTGTACATCAAGTCATGGCATGACGCGGCACACATCCGTATCAGCGTCACCGATACCGGCAAGGGCATGCCGGCAGAGGTCGCAAATAAAATCTTCGACCCGTTCTTCACCACCAAACCGGTGGGCGAGGGGACGGGGCTCGGGCTGGCCATCACCCAGCAGATCATCCAGCAGCACGGCGGCACCATCAGCGTCGAATCCCGTATCGGCGAAGGCAGCAGCTTCCACATCAGCCTGCCCGTCGCGCGCAACGGCGCATCCGCCGCTTCCGGCATGGAAATCTGCGCACAAGACCCGGAAAGGCACACATGAGCAAACCGACCCTGTTACTGATCGATGACGAAGAACGCATCCTGCGCTCGCTGCGCATGCTGTTTTTTATCGGCTACGACGTGCGCACCACCACCGATCCGGACGAAGCCATCCGAATCCTGCGCGAAGAGAAAGTGCATGTCATCGTGAGCGACCAGCGAATGCCCGTGATGCAAGGTTCCGAACTGCTTCGCATCGCGCGCGAGACCTCGCCAGCCACGATGCGCATCCTGCTCACAGGCTATTCCGACCTCGACGCCTCCATCGCCAGCGTGAACGAAGGCGAGGTGTTCCGCTATCTGATGAAGCCGTGGAACGCCGAGGATGTAAAAAAGGTCGTGGCCGAGGCGACAGCCATCGCCGAAGCCAGCTTCGCACTGCAAATAAACCCGGAACCGCCCGAAGCGGCCGGAATCAAGCCGCGCGTTCTCATCATGGACAATGATGAGTCGACCGCGAAAACGGTGCACGAGACACTGGGAGACCGCTGCGAGATCGTTTGGGCTTGCGATGCCCAACACGCGATGGAAGAACTTGCAAAGCAGAATGTGTCGGTGGTGGTGTCCGACCTGATGCTGGGCGGGTCCAATGTCGGTTACATCCTGAAGACCATCAAGCAACTCAATCCGCAAACGCAATGCATCGTGGTCACTTCGTTCAGCGACACCTCGCGCCTGATCGAACTCATCAATCAGGCACAGATCACTCGCTTCCTGCCCAAACCGGTCAGCAAGGGCCTCCTCGCCCGCAATCTTGAATCCATGCTGGAGCGCTTTCAACTGGTACGCAGCCAGCCGGTACTGCAGAAACGGCAGACCGTCGAACCTATCAGCGATCCGGCTGAAAGGGTCAGCGCGGGGAATTTCATCGGCATGCTGGGCAGACTGCGCTCAAGGATAGGTGTCTGATCGCCCCATTCGGGCAGATTCCGTCTCCGCGTCTCCTGCTATAGTCATGGCAGCAACAAAGGAGAGATGCCATGCCCAAACACACCACGCCCGACCATGACCGCCTCGACCGCGTCGTGGCCGAAGCGCGCAAGCAGCGCGAACTGCGCGAAGCGGGCTACCGCGAACGCGCACTCAAGCTGTATCCGCACATCTGCGGGCGTTGCGGGCGCGAATTCTCCGGCGAACGTCTGCGTGAGTTGACGGTGCATCACCGCGACCACAATCACGACAACAATCCAACCGATGGCAGCAACTGGGAGTTGCTGTGTTTGTATTGCCACGACAACGAGCATTCGCGCGTGATGGACGAGGTGGTGCGCGACCGCAAGGACGGCGCGCCGGCGGCGGCGACGCACAATCCCTTCGCCGACCTGAAGAGTTTGTTGCAGAAAAAAACGGAATGATCCCTTTGCACGATATCCGCATCACCCAAGAAAACTGAAAATGCTCGCCCTGCCCTCCCTCTGGAATCTGGTCATCTCCACCCTCGTGTTCTTCATCGCCGTATGGGCGATCAGCCGCTATCTGCAAGAACAGGGTATTCCCAAGGGCATGGCACGCGGACTGCTGGTCTTTATCCTCGCCTGGCTGCTGGCATGGGGCGCCGGAGAAATAGTGGATTGGATGGCCGAAAAAATAGAAGGGCCGCAAGCGCCGGCACAGAGCACAGATGACGCTGCGGAATTGCTGAAAGCACTTGGCCAGACGCGGCCATAACACAGACGCTCCGATTCAAAAGCCCAGCAGGAACAACCACAGCGGCAGGGTCAGCGCGGCAAGCAGGGTGCTTAACATTACCTGTGCGGCGATGGTGTCGCCGTCGCCGCCCATGCGCGTCGCCAGCACGTAGGCCATGGTGGAGACCGGCAGCGCCGCCATCAGCACGGCGATGTTGAAATAGACCCCGCTCAAACCGAACAGGGTCGCCAAGCCCCACGCGATCGCGGGCACGATCAGCAACTTTGCCGTCACGCCGTACCACAAGGTGCCGCGCTGGCTATGTAATCCCTTCAGCCGCAAGCCGGAACCGACCGCGATCAGCCCCATCGGCAGCGAGGCCTGCGACAGCAAGCCCAGTGTGCTGTTCAGCATCGCGGGCAGGGCCAGTCCGGTCAGGCTGAAGGTGATGCCGCCGGCGGTGGCCAGGATCAGCGGGTTGAGCAATATCTCGCGCAGCCAGTGGCTCTCGCTGTGCCGCGCCAGCATCAGCACGCTGGCCACGTTGGCGATGGGAACCATGAATCCCATCAGCAGGCCGATGGCGGCGAGTCCTTGCGCACCGTGCAGGCTGCCGGCGATGGCGAGGCCGACATAGCTGTTGAAGCGGAAGAATGATTGAAAAGTCGCGGCATACACCTTGTTCGGCGCATGCAGCAGCGGCCGGGCCAGCAGGCCGAGCAAAATGCCCGCGCCCATATATAGCGCGGCCACCGCCAGCATCGGTGTCGCCGCGCCCACGTCGATGGTGAAGTGCGACAGCGTGTGGAACAGCAGCGCGGGGAAAAAAATGTAGTAGATCAGGCGGTCGAGCTGCGGCCAGAAGTCGTCGCGCAAACCAAACCAGCGGCGCATTAGCGCGCCGAGCAGGATCAGCAGAAAGATGGGAGCAATGGTCAGCGCGACGGTCATGGCGTTCTACTCACCGCGCGCCGGATAGCGTCGTCAGTTCGAACGCCGGAACAAGGCCGGGATCGGCGCTTTCGGTTTGTCCAGGGCGAATTCCGCTTTGGCGGTTGGCGGCGCCGGTTCGGTGACCTTGGGCACGTAGGGCTGGTCAAACCACGGATCGTGGGCCGGTTTGTTCGCTGCCGGCTTGTGGTAGGCGTGATGCGGTTCGCGCGCTGCAGCCGGCGGGCGTGCTGATCGGGTGGAGACATGCGGCACCGCAGCAACTTCTTTTTCGATCCGGGTCTTGATCAGCTTCTCGATCTCGACCAGATATTTCTCTTCTTCCGGCGACACCAGCGAGAGCGCCTTGCCCGAGGCGCCGGCGCGACCGGTGCGCCCGATGCGGTGCACATAATCCTCGGCCGCGTGCGGAATTTCGTAGTTGATCACCATCGGCAGATGGTCGATGTCCAGCCCGCGCGCGGCGACATCGGTGGCGATCAACACGGCCACTTTGCCTTGCTTGAATGCCTCCAGCGCTTGCTGGCGCTCCAGCTGGCTCTTGTCGCCGTGAATGGCATCGGCGGCGACGCCCTCGCGCTGCAACTGCCGCGCCAAACGGCTGGCGGTGAGTTTGGTCTTGGTGAACACGATCACCTGCTTCGCATCGTCGCCCTTGAGCAACTGCGCCAGCAGCGCGTGTTTGTCGGCTTGTTCAACCAGATAGACTTTCTGCGTGATGTTCTCGGCCAGGGCATTGCTGCGCGCCACTTCGATCAGGGTCGGATAGATCAGAAAATCTTCGGACAGTTTTTTGATCTCGTCGGAGAAGGTGGCGGAGAACATCATGCTCTGGCGGCGGCGCGGCAACAGCGCGAGGATGCGTTTCAGCGCCGGCATGAAGCCCATATCCAGCATGCGGTCGGCCTCGTCCAGCACCAGCATCTGCACCTGGTTCAACAGCACGGTTTTTTGTTCGATGTGATCGAGCAGTCGCCCCGGCGTCGCCACCAGAATCTCCACCCCGGTCTTCAGGTGCGGCGTCTGCGTGCGGATATCCACCCCGCCATAAACCACCAGCGAGCGCAGATGGGTGTATTTCGCGTAGCCCTTCACGCTCTCTTCCACCTGCACCGCCAGTTCGCGCGTCGGCACCAGGATCAGCGCGCGCACCGGATGGCGTGCCGGCGAAGTGCTGGCGCTGGCGTGCGGCAACAATTTTTGCAACAGGGGCAAGGCGAAGGCGGCGGTCTTGCCGGTGCCGGTCTGCGCGCCCGCCATCAGGTCCTCGTCGTTGAGCACGACCGGAATGGCCTGCGCCTGGACCGGTGTGGGCGTGGTGTAACCGGCTTCGGTGAGCGCCTTGAGGATTTCGGGAGCGAGCTTCAGGTCGGCAAAACTGACAGTGTTCAATGTGGGCTTCTCTGCGGTAGTGGGCGGAAAGGTCGCGGCATTATACGCCCCTGCCGCCCGTCATCCCATCCACCGCTTATCGCCGTCGAGCAAGCGGCGAATCTCCGGCACGCAGGAACCGCAACCGGTTCCTGCCTTCAGGCACTTTCCCACCGCTTCGACGCTATCCAGACCTTGTGTGTGAATCGCGTTCAGAATGTTCTTTTCTCCCACGCTGTGACAGGCACACACGATACGTCCGGTATCGGAGACCGCACCCGGCGGTGGACGCGCAGACAATAATCCCGCCAGGTCGGCAGGCGCCAGCCGGGCTTGGCCGAACAGGCTGGCCAACCACTCGCGCTCCGGCAGGCGCTGGTCGGCCGCGATGAAGAATACCGCTTGCAAGCGGCCATCTTGCAGACAGGCCGCGCGATAACGCCCCATCGCCGCATCGCGATATTCGATCCATTCTGCGGAAACCGGCAAAGCTGCCTGCACCCAAGTGCGCCAATCTTCCGGCAGTTGCTCGCCGGCGATCTCATGCCGCCAGTGACCCGCGCCCTGCGAACAGGCGCAATAGCCAGCATCCTTGAAATCCAGTCGTGTTCGGCTCAGCACGAATCCCTGCCACGCAGCGGGATACGGCTCGATTCGCACCGGCGTGTGTTTGGACTCCGGCTGCCCGGAGATGGGATCGGTGATCGGCGCGACCAGCGCATCCGCACGCGCCGACCTGGCAAAGGCGTCGCTCCAATGCATCGGCACGAACACCGAGCCGGGGCGCTGATCTTCGCTGACCTGTATGCGCGCCAGCATGCTGCCCTGGCGGCTGCTCAGGCGTGCCAATCCGCCGTCCTGCAATTGATGCATCTGCGCATCGGCGGCGTGCACCTGCACGAACGGTTCGAACTGATGCACATTCAGACGCGGCGCCTTGCCGGTGCGGGTCATGGTGTGCCATTGGTCGCGGATGCGGCCGGTGTTGAGCACCAGTGGGAAATCGGCATCGGTCACGACGGCGGGCAGGCGCGGCACGACCGCGACCATGCGTGCCTTGCCGTTGGGCGTATAAAACTTCCCATCCCCGAACAAACGTTGCGTTCCCTTGGGTGACTGCGCATCGAGCGGCCACTGCAGCGGCTGCAATGCGTCGTAGCGCACATCGTCCAACTCGTTCAATGCGCTGATATCGAAAGCGCGCTGATCTTCATTCTCGAATCCGGACAGGCGCGCATGCTCGCGGAATATCTGTGCCGGTTTCGTGTAGGCGAACGCTGCGCCAAACCCCATGTGCTGCGCCACCCTGGTGATGATCCACCAGTCGGGTTTCGCTTCCCCCGCCGTCGGCAGAAAAGATCGCTGGCGCGAGATGCGCCGTTCGGAATTGGTCACCGCACCGTCCTTCTCGCCCCAGCCTGCGGCCGGCAACAGAATGTCAGCGCAGGCCGTGGTGTCGGTATGCGCCACGCAATCGGAGACCACCACCAGCTCGCAAGCCTGCAAGGCGGCGCGCACGCGATCCGCATCCGGCAGGCTCACCACCGGATTGGTCCCCATGATCCACACCGCCCTGATCTTTCCCTCCGCGATGGCCTGGAACATGTCCACCGCTTTCAGTCCGGGCGCTTGCGCCATATTGACGTGAGCATCGCATAGCGATTCGTTTGCTCCCTCGCCCTCCGGGAGAGGGTTGGGGTGAGGGAAACGGGCATGCCCGTTGGATGCGTCCCAGAAACGCGCAACCAGATCGACATTCGCCGCATCGGAGAAATCCAGATGCGCCGCCAGTTGATTGGCCAGCCCGCCCACCTCGCGTCCACCCATCGCATTCGGCTGGCCGGTGACCGAGAACGGCCCCATGCCGGGCCGGCCGATGCGCCCCGTTGCCAGATGCACGTTGATGATGGCGTTGGCTTTGTCCACGCCACTGGAGGATTGGTTGACGCCCTGCGAGAAGATGGTCACACAACGTTCGGTGCGCGCGAACAGGCGAAAGAATTCGCCGATGCCAGTCTCGGCGACGCCGCAAACCTGCGCCACCTTGGGGATCGCACCGACCGCACGCGCCGCCTCGAACGCCGCGGCGAATCCCTCCACATGTGCCTCGACGTAGGCCAGGTCGAGTGCATCCTCGCGCCGCAGGTGATGCAGCAGACCGTTGAACAGCCAGGCATCGCTTCCGGGGGCAATGGGCAGATGCAGGTCGGCGATGTCGCAGGTCGCCGTGCGGCGCGGGTCGACCACCACCACCTGCATGTCCGGGCGGGCTTTTTTCGCCGCAGCCAGACGCTGGTACAGCACCGGATGCGCCCACGCATAATTGGAACCGACGATGACGACCAGATCGGCGATCTCGACATCCTCGTAACAGACCGGCACGGCATCGGCGCCAAAGGCGCGTTTGTGCGCCGCCACCGCCGTGGACATGCACAGGCGCGAGTTGGTGTCGATGTTCGCGCTGCCGATGAAGCCCTTCATCAGTTTGTTGGCGACGTAGTAATCCTCGGTCAGCAACTGCCCGGAGACATAGAACGCCACTGCGTCCGGCCCGTGCTCATCGATGATCTTCTTGAATCCTTTGGCAACGCGATCCAGTGCCGCATCCCAGGAGACTTGCTCGCCATCCACGACGGGATGCAGCAAACGCCCTTCGTTGCCCAGCGTCTCGGCCAGCGCGGCACCCTTGGAGCACAGCCGCCCAAGATTGGCCGGATGCTGTGGATCGCCGGATATTTTCACTGCGCCGCCTTTTGCAACCGTGGCCAGCACGCCGCACCCCACGCCGCAGTACGGACAGGTGGTGCGGATTGTTTCCTGCGCATTCAATCCTTGCATACCCCGGCCTCTGCTTCAAGAAACAACACGCCATGTGCGATCCGCACTTCATGCCGGTGCGCACAGCCGGTGTCGGGCGCAATGGCGGAACCCGATTCCAGATCGATCACCCAGCTATGTAGCGGGCAGGTGACGCGCTTGCCATGCACGATGCCCTGCGCCAGCGGTCCGCCCTTGTGCGGACAGCGGTTGTTCAATGCAAACACCTGGTCGTCGATGCTGCGGAACAGGGCGATCTCACCTGTTGCAGTCTTGACCACCCGCGAGCCTTGGCGCGGTATGTCTTCCAGTTTTCCGACTTGTATCCAGTTCATGGATTTCCCCTTATCAGATGGTGGCCAGTACGACGTACTCATGCGCTTCTTTTCCTTCGGCGCGTTCCCGCCACGGGTCATCCTGCGAGTATTGCTGCGACTTGAGGAAGCGCGCGTACAACTCGGCACGGCCCTGTGCGTCATCGACGATGTGTTGTTTGATGAACGCCAGCCCGACGCGTTCTATCCACGGCGCGGTGCGGTCCAGATAATGGGCATCCTCGCGATACAGCTGCATGAAGGCGCCGCAATATTCCAGTACCTCGGCTTCGCTCGCGACCTTGCACAGGAAATCGGTGACGCGCACCTTGACTCCGCCGTTGCCGCCGACATGGAGCTCGTAGCCAGAGTCCACACACACCACGCCGAAATCCTTGATGGTGGCCTCGGCACAATTGCGCGGACAACCGGACACGGCGATCTTAAACTTGTGCGGCGTCCACGAACCCCAGGTCATCTGCTCGACCTTGATGCCCAAACCGGTGGAATCCTGCGTGCCGAAGCGGCACCATTCCGAACCGACGCAGGTCTTCACCGTGCGCAACGATTTGCCGTAGGCATGGCCGGATACAAATCCTGCCTCGACCAGTTCGCCCCACATCTTCGGCAGGTTCTCCTTGGTGATGCCATAGAGACCGATGCGCTGCCCGCCGGTGATGTGGACGGTGGGCACTTCATAACGCTCGGCGATCTCGGCGATGGAACGCAACTCGGCGGGTGTGGTGACACCGCCCCAGATGCGCGGGATCACCGAGTAGCTGCCGTCCTTCTGGATGTTGGCATGCACGCGCTCGTTGATGAAGCGCGAGCGGCTGTCGTCCACATATTCACCCGGCCACGCGGCCAGCAGATAGTAGTTGAGTGCCGGGCGGCAGACATGGCAGCCGTCCGTCGTCTTCCACTCCAGTGCCTGCATCACCTCGGGAATGGTCTTCAGGCTGCGCTCGCGTATCGTCTTGTACATGTCCTGATGCGCGTATTCGGTGCAGCCGCAGATCGGCTTCTTGCTTGGCTTGGCGGAGTAATCGCCGCCCAGCGTGTTCGCCAGGATCGCCTCCACCAGCCCGGTGCACGAACCGCACGAGGCGGACGCTTTGGTATGGGCGCGCACCTCGTCCAGCGTGAACAGTTTCTTGTCGATGATGGAGTTGACGATGGTGCCCTTGCACACGCCGTTGCAACCGCAGATCTCGGCCGTGTCCGGCATGCTCATCACGCCTGCCTTCGCACCATGACCGGAATCACCGAGGTGCGTCTGGCCGAACAGCAGATGCTCGCGCATCTCCGACACATCGGTGCCGTCGCGCATCATCTGAAAATACCAGGGGCCGTCCACGGTGTCGCCGTACATCACCGCACCACGCAGCATGTTGTCGCGCAGGACCAGTTTCTTGTACACGCCGCGCGCCGCATCCTGCAACAGCAGTTCGTCATCCCCCGCCACCGGATTGAAATCGCCGGCCGAGAACAGGTCGATGCCGGTCACCTTGAGCTTGGTCGAAACCGATGAACCTTCGTAGCGCATCCGGCCGTATTGGGCGAGGTGGTTCGCTGCCACCTTGGCCTGCTCGAACAGCGGCGCGACCAGGCCGTAAGTCTGGCCTCTATGCTGCACGCATTCGCCCACCGCATAGATCTTCGGGTCGTAGGTCTGCATGGTGTCGCTGACGACGATGCCGCGCTCGCAATGGATGCCGGCGGACTTGGCCAGTGCGATGTTGGGGCGGATACCCGCCGACATCACGACCAGATCGGCGGCGATCTCCTCGCCGTCCTTGAAACGCAGCCCGGTGACGGCGGTTTCACCCAGAATGGCCTCGGTCTGGCGCGACAGAAAGAATTTCAGGCCGCGTTTTTCCAGCGCTTCCCGTAATAATCCGCCACCCGTTTCATCCAGCTGGCGCTCCATCAACCAGCCGCACAGGTGCACCACGGATAAATCCATGCCGCGCAACGACAGGCCGTTCGCCGCTTCCAGACCGAGCAAGCCGCCGCCGATCACCACCGCGCGCTTGCCCGGCTGGGCCGCAGCCAGCATCTTTTCCACGTCATCGATACTGCGATAGCCCAGCACGCCGGGCAAATCGATGCCGGGGACCGGCAACATGATGGGATTTGAACCGGTAGCGATCAGCAAGCGGTCATACGGCGTGACGATGCCGTCTTCCGTTTCGACTGTGCAGCGCACGCGATCAATCTTCGTCACCGTCTTGCCCGTGTGCAGGGTGATATGGTTCTCTTCATACCAGCTCCAGTCGTTCAGCACCGTGTCCTGGAATTTCATCTCGCCGGACAGCACGGGAGAAAGCAGGATGCGGTTGTAGTTGGGCTGCGGCTCCGCGCCGAACACGGTGATGTCGAATTCGTCCGCCGACATCTTGAGCAATTCCTCGATGGTGCGGATGCCCGCCATGCCGTTGCCGATCACCACCAGTCGCATTTTGTTTGTTGCCATCACGTACTCCTCTCAATAAAAAGCGCCGTCCGGACCCCGCCCGTGCGGGTGAGCCGAAACGACGCCTTTGTCGTTGTTACTTGCCGGGATCGCGCCCGCCGTTGGGTGCGATCCATTGTTTGCCGTCACTGCGTGTGAATCTCTGCCGCCCCTCAGCTCTCGAAGATGGACTTGCTGGAATGGATGCCGATCTCATCCCCTTCTTTCAGGCGGTACGAAAAAGTAGCCGGGGCCCGGTTGACCGTGCATATCACATGCCGTTCATCGAGTTCGTACGCCCAACGGGCACCGCGCTCCCTCAATCTGCCCAGCACATGCTGCAACGTCGGGGCCGCCTGCGGGACATCCATCTGTTCCGATGTCATCAGCAGGAATTCGCTGGTGCGCCCGATGTACAGGATGTCGATGCTCGTCATGGTTCGCCCCAGCGCATCAGGCCGCTTTCCTGGCCTGCTTCTGATACAGGAACTCCAGCACCGCACCGCGCAGGCTGTGATATCTCGCATCGTTGGCCAAGGCCAGACGGTCGCGCGGCTTGGGCAGATCGACGGTCAATATCTCGCCGATGGTCGCGGCCGGCCCGTTGGTCATCATCACGATACGGTCGGACAACAGCACTGCCTCGTCCACGTCGTGCGTCACCATCACCACGGTGCTTTGGGTGTCGGCCACGATCTTCATCAATTCGTCCTGCAAGTGGGCGCGGGTCAGCGCATCCAGCGCGCCGAACGGCTCGTCCATCAGTAGCACCTTGGGCTGCATGGACAGCGCGCGCGCGATGCCGACACGCTGCTTCATGCCGCCGGAAATCTCATGCGGCAGCTTCTGTGCGGCATGTGTCAGATGCACCAGTTCGAGCGCATCGTTGGTGCGCTGCGCGAGTTGCGCCTTGCTCTCCGTCGCCCCGAACACGCGCTCGACCGCGAGGTGGACGTTCTCGAAACAGGTCAGCCAGGGTAGCAGCGAATGGTTCTGGAACACCACGCCGCGATCCGGTCCCGGCCCGGTGATCTCGCGATTCGCACACAGCATGACGCCGTCAGTGGGGAGCAACAATCCGGCGATCAGGTTGAGCAAGGTGGACTTGCCGCAGCCGGAGTGCCCGATCAGAGTGATGAACTCGCCGGGATCGATCTTCAGGTCGATGTCCCGGAGCGCGATGAACGGCCCCTGCTTGGTCCCGAACATCATCTGCACATTCTCGATTTGCACATATTTACTCATGGCATTCCCGCTCAGTAACTGAATCGTTTGGCGATCTGGATCAGCATCATCTCCAGCAACAGGCCGACGATGCCGACCACGAAGATGGCGATGATGATGTGTTCGACGTTCAGGTTGTTCCATTCGTCCCACACCCAGAAGCCGATGCCCACGCCGCCGGTCAGCATCTCCGCCGCGACAATCACCAGCCATGCGGTGCCGATGGCCAGACGGATGCCGGTCAGCATGTAAGGCAGGGTCGCCGGAAACAATATCTTGGCGAACACCTTCCATTCCGACAGGTTGAGCACACGTGCCACGTTCAGATAATCCTGCGGCAACTGGCGCACCCCCATCGCGGTGTTGATGATCATCGGCCAGATGCTGGAGATGAAGATCACCCAGATGGCGGCCGGATTCGATGCATTGAAGACCAGCAGGCCGATGGGCAACCAGGCCAGCGGCGAGACCGGCCGCAGCATGCTCACCACCGGCGCGCTCATCTTGTTGAGGAAGTCGACGCGACCGATCAGAAAGCCCAGCGGTATGCCGACCAGCGCGGCCAGACCGAAGCCGATACCGACGCGCCCCAGCGAAGCAAGCACGTTCCAGCCGATGCCCTGATCGTTCGGCCCGTTCTGGTAGAACGGATCGCTGAACAGCACCACTGCCGAATCCCAGGTCTTGAGCGGCCCCGGCAGGTTGTCGCCGGTCTGCGCGATCAGGCTCCAGGCCAGGATGAACAAGCCGATGCCGATGGCCGGCGGAAGCAGATGCTCCGCAAAGAAGCTTTTGATCTTCATCATGCCCGCACCTTGAAACTGGCCGCGTACTTCTTCGGATCCTTGCCGTCCCAGACGGTGCCGTCGATCAGCTTGGATGAGCGCATGACATCCTTGGGCACGGCCACTTTGACCTGCGACGCCGCCTGCTTGTACAACTCGATCTTGTTGATCTGCTTGGCGACACCCAGATAGTCGGGGTCTTCCTTGAGCAGGCCCCAGCGTTTGTGCTGCGTCAGGAACCACATGCCATCGGAAAGATAGGGGAACGGCACTTTGCCGTCGTTGAAGAACTTCATGTAATTGGGGTCGTGCCACTTCTTGCCGAGGCCGTCTTCATAATTGCCCAGGAAGCGGCCTTCGATGACTTCGACGGGCGCATTGACATAGGATTTGGCGGAAATGATCTTGGCGACATTGGCCCGGTTTGCCTCGGCATCGATGAATTTCGCGGCATCCAGCATGGCCATCACGAGCGCGCGCGCGGTGTTGGGATATTTCTGCACGAACTCGTCCGTGGCACCCAATACTTTCTCGGGATGATCCGGCCACACATCCTGCGACGAGGCAACGGAGAAACTGACGTTATCGTAGATGCCGCGCGCGTTCCACGGCTCGCCCACGCAGAAACCATCCATGCTGCCGACCCGCGCATTCGCCACCATCTGCGGCGGCGGCACGGTGATGGTCTTGACCTCAGAAATAGGATTGATGCCGTAGTTCGCCAGCCAGTAATACAGCCACATGGCGTGGGTCCCGGTCGGGAAAGTATGGGCAAAGGTGTATTCGCGCGGCTGGGCCTTGATCAATTTCGCCAGCGACGGGCCGTCGGTGACACCTTTGTCCTTGAGCTGATTGGCCAGCGAGATACCCTGTCCGTTATTGTCTATGGTCATCAATACAGCCATGTCCTTCTGCAACCCACCGATGCCCAGATGGACGCCGTACACCATGCCGTAAAGAATATGGGCGGCATGCAGTTCGCCATTGACCACTTTGTCACGCACCGCCGCCCAGGAGGCTTCTTTGGACGGGATGATCTTGATGCCGTACTTCTCGTCGAATTTCATCAGCGAAGCAATGACCACCGAGGCGCAGTCGGTTAGCGGGATGAAGCCCACTTTGACCTCCTTCAGTTCCGGCGCATCCGAACCCGCCGCCCAGGCAGCAGAACGTGTTCCCATGGGAACCATCGACATGATTCCCGCCATACCCAACACCGCACCTGTCTGTTTCATGAAATCCCTCCTGCTGTTCTGTTCGGGCGCGTTTGCGCTCGCAACGACTGTTTCCTGTTTTGGCTTGTCCATCTTCAAATCTCCTTTTAGAAAAATCCTGTGGCTGGAAAATAAAAAAGGCGTCCGACTGCGTTGGTACGCAGTGGGACGCCTTTGTCCTGTGTTGCTGATTCTCCGAACCGCCGTTGATTCGTTGATGCCCAATACTAAGCAACAGTCATGCCATCAAACATATCTCCCGACAATTGCCTTTGCAAAACATGATGATGAAGTGTTGTTTAAAGAAGTTCATGCCGCGTAAATGTGAAATAAGATGAGCCATTGTGGTGCATCAGATGAATCCGCATCGGCACTCGTGCACCACTTTGCAATCCTATGCACCCAGCTCTTTGGCAAAGATGATCGCCTCGGCGATCTCCGCCATGCGTTTGCCTTTGCTCATCGCCAGATTACGCATGCGCTTATAGGCTTCGGCTTCGCTATAGCCGTGGTCTTCCATCAAGATGCCTTTGGCGCGATCGACTTGTTTGCGTTCGACAAGCTGACTCTTCGCCTCCTTCAAATCATCGCGCAAGCGCTTATGCTCCAGAAAGCGGGCGGCCGCCACATGGATGATGCCGCTCAGATCCTCGCCCTGGATCGTATGCGCCACATAAGCACTGACCCCGGCGCGCATCGCCTCCTGGATACTTTTCTGGTCTTTTTGCCCACCCAGCACGACCACCGGTTTTTCAAGCGTGGTCGACATCAGACTGATCTGCTCCAGCGTGTCGCGTCCGGGCGCATTGGCATCGACGATGATCACGTCGGCTGACGCCGCTTGAATCGAGCGCTCATCAACTTGTTCCCAGGCCAATACCCCGACGACATCGAATTCGGCCAGCTCAAGACTGGCCTTCAACCATGCGGCACGCTCTCTTACATCATCAATGATCAGGATCTTCTTCAATTTCTCCCCCTCCGTTCTGAAATCAGAGGTCAGCAATAAGCGGGCCAAGCTGATATTGCTTTGGATTCATGGGGGGGGTTTGACGAATCGCGGGAGCACGCACAATAACAGTGCGCCATGCATGGGGTTGGTGCGATATCCAGGCTGGCGCTGCCGACTCAGCCCGGCTGCCCGTCCGCGCGCGGTCGCCAGTAGGCGGGCAGATAGCGCCACACCCACGGGCCGAAGCAGGCGAGCCACAGCGCGGAGGCGGCGATATACAGCGAGGAGGATTGCGCCGGGAGCAGGTCTGCGGCGATGCGCACCAGCGCGGTGAGCTGGATGCCGATGAACATCAGCTTGACCGGGGTGCCGATGACGAAGGGCAAGCCGGAATGGCCGAGCGTGACGCGCGTGCCCATGCCGATGATCAGCGTGGCGTAGCAGCCGATGGTCAGCGCGTGCAGCGGGGCAAAGCCCCAGATGAATCCGGTGCCGTGATGCGTCCACAGCCACAGGCTTTGCACGGCATACAACAGCATCGCCACGCCCAGCCAGGCGTAGCCGACATGCAGCACGGCGAGCAAGGGATTCTGGAAACTGCGGCGGAACCCCCACAGATAGCTCAGATACAGCGAGGCCAGCGCCAGCGGGATGTCACTCAGCCACAGCCAGCGACCGGCATCGGCAAATTGCAGCAACCCGTGCGCCACGCTCGCCCCCAGGATGATCCACCACGGCCAGAACGGACGCGGCACGTCCTGGCCGGCGGCAACGCTGCTGGTGAAGAACGGCAGCATGCGGTGTGCGACCGTGGCGAACACCGGCAGCGCGAACAGCCACAGCGCACTCTGGATGGACGCCTGCAAAGAGGCATGGTTGTCGGTCAACAGCCAGGCCAGAAACAGGCCAGCGCCACACCAGCCGAGGAGCAAGGCGACAAACAACATGAGCGGATGGCGTTTGTCCGGATGGGGTGTTTCCAGCAACGAGCGCAACAAGGCATACATGCCCACCGCCCAGCCCGCCAGGGTTGCCATGACCGAAATCACCAGCAGCGTGCGCCCGAGGAATAAGCCGGCATAGAACGCGACTGCCCCCAGCAACAGCAACACGAAAGCCGGCACATAGCGTGCTGCCGGAATCTCCGCGCCGTTCATCCAGCGCGGGAAGGTCGTCATCAAAAAACCGAAGAAGAAGAACGGCAGCATGCCGTACATCAGCAGATAAAAATGAATCGCGGCCGGATACAGCGGCCAGGCCGTGGGCGTGCCGATCACGCCGTAACGCGCGCTCAATTCGAACAGCCACCACAGCATGGCAAAGAGCGTTTGCAGTGCGCCGCCGAAGAACATGACGCGGTGTGGTGCTGCGGTGAAGGTTTTTAGCATGATGGAAAGCGTCGTCGTGAACAGGTTGAGAAAGAATCGCGTTGTAAAGCCTATGTGCCGAAATGATCGCCAATGAGATGGCGGCGCAAAGTGGCGGCAAGCTGCCACAGGAACATGAGCAGCGCGGCGAGGGTCAGCATTATCCCTGCGTGCCAGCCCAGCCCCACCGCCAGGCCGCCGAACAGAAACAGTCCGGCTCGATATGCGCCACCCGCTCCGAGCTGCTGCCGCACCTGCCCATGCCAGGCAGTCTGCATGCCCGGGCGAAACCATACCGGCAGCAACTGGCTCATCGCGCCGGTGACCAGCGGCAGCAGAAAAGCCAGAATGAAAGCAAACAGGGTATCCGTTGAATTGACACTGCCGGATGCATGCCCTGCGCCGAACAGCAGGACGATGCAAAGACCGGTATAGGCGGCAGCGAGCGACGAGGCCGCCCCGTCACGGCGCAACATCCCGCCCGCAGACAGGTGCCGCCAAGACCGCCCCAATTGCAGTAACGGCAGCGCCCACAGCGCGCACCCCAGATAGGCCAGCGGCGCATACCAGGCCGCCCCCAGTGCAACCAATAACGTCCCGCCCAGTGCCCATTTCAGGTGCAGGCGCAAGCGGGTAGCCGCCTGCGGATCGGGCCGCGCGACGACGGTTGGCATCAGCACCTGCAACGTGGCGACTGCCGTCAGCCCAACGAAACCCAACGTATTGAGATGCAGATGAAAACGCTTCAAGGCCGGATAATGCTGCGGCCATGCCGCCATTGCGATGACCGCCAGCAACGCCAGCAGCAGGCAGCCGATTGCCGCAAGGTACCAATACAGACAGGGATGGGGGTTGCCCACCGCCACCGCCGCGCGGCGAACGATCCACGCGGCAAAGAGTACCGCCACACAAAACGCGAGCGATGCTGCGACGGCGGAAAGCTGATGCGCTGCGGCCAGCGAGAAGAACGCCAGCGCACCGGCAACCAGCATCGGCAACGGCAGCAGGCGCACAGCCCAATGCGGCGCCGCACTGCGCGAGAGTACCGGCACGAAATGACTCATCGCGCCCAGGATCAGCGGCATGACGCCGACCGCGAGGGCAAGATGGAGCACAGCAGCAGGCGCCAAAACCCGAAGCTGGAACAACACGATTGTCCCCGCAAAACTCGCCACCGCCAGCAGCGCCAAAATGATCAGCATCGTTCCCGCTCTCCCTGCCCGATGGGATTCCGGAAAATTCCGGCTCGACAGATATATTCGTTTATATAATATGCATTGTTAATGCATGTTTGATTCTACAATGCCGCGAGTCATCAACCAATGTTTTTTGCGGCACTACCCATCGCTCAAACAAGGAGATCGCCATACCAACCATTCCGGATTTCATGACCGCAGGCCGCAACGGGCACAGGCATGAACCGCGCCGGGGCCTTGCCATCGGCTTTACCGGTCAAGGCTAGAACGAAAAATCCATCCCCGCCGTCATGTTTCTGCCTGGCAGCAAAAAATACGAGTAGGCACGGGTGTCGAACAGATTGTTGACCGCGACCGTGCCACTGACGTTTTTTGTGAATGCATATCCAAGCTTGGCGTTCACCATGGTGTGCGCATCGTAGCTGCCCGGTACGCCCTCCACCACGTCGGTATTTTGCGCTGTCCAGAAAATGTGGCTGACATAGCGCGCATTCAATGTGCTTGTCCAGCGGCCTTGTTCGGCTGTCAGCCCGATGCCGGCGATGTTCTTCGGAGAATCCACCAGCCGCTTGCCAACACTCAATGGATCGGCCGCATTTTTCAATATCTCCGAGCCGATGTGGGCATAGTTGGCATTGAGCACCAGCCAATTGGTCAATCTGCCGCCGGCTGCCAGCTCGATCCCGCTGATCCCGGCCAACCCCGCATTGATACGCGTCGACTGTGTAGCCGAATCCTGCCGCACATAAATCAGGTCGCTCAACCGCGTCTCGAAGTAGGTGGCAGTCAGCCTGGTCTCTTCGCCCAATCGCACCTCACCACCCACTTCCCATGTTGTACCCCGCTCCGGCTGCAGGTTGGGGTCGCCGGTGGTCGTCCGGCCACGACTGGTCGAAGAGGTATATAGATCCTGATTGGCCGGTGCGCGAAAAGATCGGCCGAATGAGGCGCGGAGCGTGGAGGATGCGGTTGCCCGATACACCGCCGACAGCTTTGGACTGAACGCGGAAACGCTGCGCTGCGGAAAAACATTGGCACCCACCGGCGCCACAGCCGATGAATTGTCGCCCCGGGTTTCCCATTTATCCAGGCGCCCACCGAGGTAGAACATTAGCGATTCCGTTACGCCGATTTCATCCTGAACAAACAGCGAGGTCGTCGTCGATTTGCCGTTGAACGTGCTGTTCACCGTCGTGCGTGTAGCCGGATCGCGCCAGTTGGAAAGCGCGAAGATTTGCTGATTCACGGAATCCTTGTGCAGGGCAAAACCCGCCACCACAACCTGCCTTGCACCGACCGGAAAGGTCAATTCGACGGTGCCGTCGAGACCTTCGTTCGGCGTGTCCGACAGCTTGCCCGGTCCGCTGTCCCAGGTCGTCGCGGGGGTTGCACCCGCCAGCGTGAAACTGTAGGCACGCTCGATTTTCCCGATATTCATCTTCAATCGATATGCGCCATTCAAGGTTGCCTCGTAACCGGCAAAATATCGCGTATCGGTCTCGTTCAGCGGCGCGTATGACCACAGCGAAAAATCATATCCGGACAATACGACACGCTGCCCGTTGATATCCAGGATCCCGCTCGAAACAGGGGCGCCGCTTGCGGTATTGGTGAGGTAAGTATTGAAATGGGTGTACCCCACCCTGGTCTCCTCATGGTTAATGCCGGCGTACAGCTTGTCGGTTGGGTTCAAGTCATAGAACAACTTGGCGGTTGCATTGGTCGCGTGCCATGGAACCGCTCCCAGATCACCAATCAGGTAGGCCGGTGTGCCATCTCTCGTTGTGGTCGCCTGTGCGCCGGTGACTGGCGTTCCGGGCGCCCCGACTACCGGAACCTTGGTGACAAATTCGTTCACATAGCCATCCCGGTTCTGGTAGCCGACCCCGCCGACGAATCCCAGCCCGTTCTTCATCCTGTCGCGGAAGTAAACGCTGGCATCCTCGCCGCCGGCATCGCCCCAGCCTTTCTTTATCCTTGCCGTGAATTCGTGCTTGTCCGGCTGCTTGGTGATGATGTTGATCACGCCGCCGATGGCGTTGCTGCCGTACAGCGAAGAGAATGCGCCGGGCACGACTTCGACCCGGCCGATATCCTCGACGAACGGAATGCGCCAATTCACCTTGCCGGAACTGGCATCCTGGATGGGTTGACCGTCGAGCAGGATGAGTGTCTTGTTTTGATCCACCCCGCGCAATGACATGCCGCTGGTGCCAATGGTGCCCTGCGATTGGCCGAGCGCCCCGCCGCGCAAATATAGACTGGGGACCTGATCCAGGACATCGCCCAGGCGTGAGGCATTTTTGTTCTGTATGTCCCGGGCATTCACCACGGTCACCGCAGCAGGGGCGTCTGCAACGGCGACCACCGACCGCGTCGCAGTCACTACCACTTCATCCAGGGTAAAGGCCAGTTCACTTTCCTCTGCCGATGCAGCACCGCCAGGTACCGCCAGAATAAACGACAGCAAAAATAGTTTCTGTACGCGGCCCAAGCGATTTTTCTTCATGTCTTTTTTTGGCTTCAAGAAGGGCGGGATGAACCCGCCCCTCGCGGTACATCATGCGGTTTAGTAAATATCTTCCTGCGTGTTCCAGATGTTGAACTTACCGGTCGGTGTGATCAGACGCGGATCGCTGATAACCGCTTTCAACTTGCGCGTCTTGTCATCCATGATGACGATGGCCGATTGCTCGGTCTTGCCCGCCCACAGTGAGAACCAGACTTCATCGCCGCTGGCGTTGTACTCGGCATGCACCACCCGCTTCACCGCCTTGCTTTCCGGCAGGCCGGACAGTTTGACCAGGTTGATGACCTCGGGTGCTTTGTCCAGATTCCGGATGTCGTACACCGACACCGACTGCGACAACTCCTTGTCCGGATTGAGCGGCGCATCCACCCACAGGTTGCGGGATTGCGGATGGGTCTTGACGAACAGTGAGCCGCTACCGTGATTCTTCAACTCCTGCACCACTTTCCATGCCTGCTTCGGATGCTTGACCGGATCGGTACCGATGAGCGAGATCACGTCCGCGCCCAGGTGCGAGGTTGCCCAAACCGGACCGAACTTGGGATGCACGAAATTCGCGCCGCGCCCCGGGTGCGGCTTGGCTGCGGTATCCACCAGTGCGGCCAGCTTGTCCAGCTTGGTATCCACCACGGCGACCTTGTTGGAGGCATTGGCCGCCACCAGGAAATAACGCTTGGTCGAATCCCAGCCGCCGTCATGCAGAAACTTCGCCGACTCGATGGTGGTCGTCTTCAGATTCTTGATGTCGGCGTAATCCACCAGTTGGATCATGCCGGTCTCCTTGATGTTGATCACCCATTCCGGCTTGAGCATCGAAGCCACGATGGAGGCGACGCGCGGTTCCGGATGGTATTCGCCGTCCACCGTCATGCCGCGCGTGGATACAATCTTCAGTGGTTTGAGCGTATCGCCCTCGGTAATGACGTACTGCGGCGGCCAATAGGAGCCGGCGACCGCATACTTGTCCTCGTAGCCCTTAAATTTTGAAGTCTCGACCGAACGCGCCTCGATGCCGATTTTGAGTGTTGCCACCACGGTCGGCTGCGCGTACCACATGTCGATCAAGTCCAGTTTTCCGTCGCGCCCGATCACATACACGTAGCGACCCGAGGCCGATACGCGCGAGATGTGCACCGCATAACCGGTTTTGACGATGCCCCATATCTGTTTGGTATCGCCGTCGATCAGCGCCACTTCACCCGCATCGCGCAAGGTCACCGAGAACACGTTGCGCAGATTGACCTTGTTCATTTTCTTCTTCGGGCGATCCTGCGGCTTGACCACCAGCTTCCAGCTGCCAAGCATGTCTTTCATGCCCCATTCCGGTGGTACGGGTGGCTCCTGTTGCAGGTAGCGCGCCATCAAATCGACTTCCTGCTCGTTGAAATCGCCGGAGGTGAGGAAATTTGGCATCCCGCCGGGCGAGCCGTAGCCGATGAAGGCCTTGAGGTATTCCGTGCCCTGCCCCAGAGTGGTGGCGGGTGTCAGCGGCTTGCCGGTCGCGCCTTTGCGCAGTACGCCGTGGCAACCGGCGCAACGCTCGAAATAAAGCTGGCGCGCCTGATCGAATTCCGCCGCCGTCATCGCCGGCGCATTCGCATTCGAATTCTTGTGCATCAACACCGAACCGACCGGCGAACTGCCCGCGTGATGCGCGGCATCCTCCGCTGCCACGCGCGCTTCCGCTACCGCATTACCCGCCTGGAACATGAACGCCAGCGCAGCCACGACAGCCAGCGTCACATGTGATTTTTCAGAGTGCATTTTCATCATCATCTCCCGAACTTAAGTGAAAAAATTGGATTGCACAGAAAAAAACCCACCCGCTATGCACGAGTGGGCCTTTCACATTGCATACTTGTCTATTCCTCCGCTACGGCGGGCTGCATCGCGCGCGTCTCGCCGCGGCCTATGGTCAACAGGTCCCACACCAGCAGCACGAAGCCGACCGCAAACATCACGCCGAACAGTTCACGCCACCACATGCCCTGGGTGAACCAGGGAT
>Ga0210015_1000639_pt1 | contig 36466 bp, 35 predicted proteins | sample CryGeymeta201522_FD_185471 | JGI IMG/M metagenome (GOLD analysis project Ga0210015, IMG submission 185471) | Groundwater microbial communities from Crystal Geyser aquifers in Utah, USA - Crystal Geyser metaG 2015-22 (SPAdes) (version 2) | ecosystem: Environmental > Aquatic > Deep subsurface >...
TCTTGCTGAAAAACGTCGTTCTTGGTGGTGGCAAAACTGAGGAGAAAAACCGCTTCAGCCCGCCTCAGCAAGGGAATTGCGTCTTCGACGGCACGCGCCGAGGCGCGTCCCGAGCGCCAGGAAACCATGGCGCGACTGCCTGTTTTTGAAAAAGCCCCAGCAAAGGGAATGGTCAGTATTGGACGACCCGAGGTGAGAACCAGTTTGGTCGGCAGATCCCGCGGGGTTGCTGACAGGCTGCCGGCACTCGCGCCGGGTTGGCCAATAATGGTTAAATCGGCGAAAAAAGCCTGATAGGTCAAGCGGGCAATCAAGGATTCGTGGACCATGTCTTCGGCTTCGGTAACCCAGAAAAAAGGAATTCCGGCCCGGCGGGCACGCTCGCGGCATTCGGCCAGCACCTCGGTGTGATGCTTTTCCAGCTGTTGTACCAGGTAGGGCATGGACGTGGCGTAGTAAGTATGAATGCCGGCATCCTGCTGACTGGCGAGGTCGAGGGCCAGTTCGAACCGATCCATGCTGCGGGCGCTCTGATCGAGGTGAACCAGAATACTCCGGTAAGCCATAGGTTCCTCCCGTGGGGTTAATCGCGGTAGTCGAAAAATCCCTTGCCGCTCTTTTTGCCCAGCCAGCCGGCGCTGACCATTTTGCGCAGCAACGGACAGGGGCGGTATTTGCTGTCGGCAAAACCTGCGTAGAGCACTTCCATAATGGCCAGGCAGGTATCCAACCCAATGAAATCGGCCAGAGTCAGGGGGCCCATGGGGTGCGCCATGCCCAGTTGCATGACGGTGTCGATGGCTTCGGCATCAGCCACCCCTTCGTAAAGGCAGTAGACCGCTTCGTTGATCATCGGCATCAGAATGCGATTGGCGATAAAACCGGGATAATCATTGACTTCAACTGGCACCTTGCCGAGTTTTTCGGCCAAAGCCTTGACCTGGACATAGGTTTGGTCGCTGGTGGCAATGCCGCGAATGACTTCGACCAGCTTCATCACCGGCACCGGATTCATGAAGTGCATGCCGATAATTTCGGTCGGTCGTGTCGTGGTTGCCGCCAGTTGGGTAATCGGCAGGGATGAGGTATTGCTGGCCAAAATCACCCCCGGTTTAGCGACCGTATCCAGGGTGCGGAAAATATTCTCCTTGATCGTCATGTTTTCACTGGCGGCCTCGACAACAAAATCGACCTCGGCGGCATCCTTGAGATCGGTGGACGGAATCAACCGTGCCAGAATCGCCTCCTTGTCAGCGGCACTGATGCGCCCTTTGGAAAGCTTCTTGTCGAGCAGCCCGGCGATGAAGACCATGCGCTTGTCGATAAACGCCCGGTCAATATCGTTCAGCACCACCTGCAGCCCGGCTTCGGCGGCAACCTGGGCAATGCCACCTCCCATCTGTCCGGCACCAATGACCATAATTTTGCGGATTGCCATGTTAATTCTCCCTGACAGAGGCCTTTACTTAGATCCGCTCAAAAATAGCCGCCACCGCTTCGCCACCACCAATACACAGGGTTGCGAGTCCGTAGCGCCCGCCGCTGGTTTCAAGGCCGTTGAGCAGGGTCGCTACCAGGCGGCCGCCGCTGGCGCCGACCGGGTGTCCGAGGGCACAGGCTCCGCCGTTGACGTTAACCTTTTCGCGGTCGAGGTGCAGATTTTTAATCGCCAGCAGAGTCACGGCGGCAAAGGCTTCGTTAATTTCGAACAGATCGATCTGGTTCAGATTCAGGCCCGCTTTAGCGCAGACACGTTCGATGGCACCAACGGGCGCCAAGGGAAAAAGATCCGGATGCAGACTGTTGGTCGCATAAGCCACCAACTTTGCCCGGGCTTTCAACCCCAGTTTTTTGCAGGCTGCACCGCTGGCCAACAGGGCAAAGGCGGCTCCATCGTTGATGCTTGAGGCATTGCCTGCGGTGAGGGTGCCATCTTTTTTGAACACGGTGCGCAAACGGGTAAATTTATCAAAATCGATCCGTGCTGGTTCTTCATCCTGGTCAATTTGCACTTCACCCTTGCGTCCGGTCTTGACCACCGGCACAATTTCACGCGCCAGAAAACCATTGGCCTGGGCGGCCTGGGCGCGGTGGTAGGAATTGAGTGCATATTCGTCCTGAACCTGGCGATTCAGGCCCTGCTCAGCCACCACCACTTCCGTGACTTCCCCCATGTGACGCCCACTGAAGGGGTCACGCAGGGCGTCATGAATCAGTAAGTCAATCGCTTCGCCATTACCCATGCGCATTCCGTAGCGCGCCTGGGGCAGAGCGTAAGGCGCCAGAGACATATTTTCCATGCCGCCGGCAATTGCCAGCTGATCGTCGCCCAGGCGAATGGCATCGGCGGCCAACATCATAGCTTTCAAGCCGCTGCCGCAAACCTTGTTGATGGTCATGGCCGGAATGCTGTCGGGCAGCCCAGCGGCGCGCATGGCTTGGCGCGCTGGTGCCTGACCCGTGCCGCCCTGAATGACGTGCCCGGCAATAAACTGATCAATCTGCGCGACGGGGATACCCGTACGCGCGACCAATGCTTTAACGACGGTCGCCGCCAGTTGCGGCGCCGGAACCTCGGCCAAATTGCCCCCAAAACTACCAAAGGGGGTGCGCAAGGCCTCAACAACAAAAACATCTGACATGGTTTTATCCTTTCTAAGTTGCGAAAAATGTCGATTCCTGAATCTCTGTCCCGGGCTTTCCCCCTGAGTTGTTTCAGGTGCCTCGTGATCAGCCCCCCAGCTTGGCCGTCAATGCCGGGGCAAACTGTTTAACATCGGCTACCACCAGCACATCGGCCACTTCGCCGATGGGCGCATCCTTGTCGGTGTTGATCGCCAGAATAAATTCCGATTTTTTCATGCCCGCCAGATGCTGGATGGCGCCTGAAATACCGCAGGCAACGTAAAGCTTGGGCGATACCACCTGGCCGGTGGTTCCGACCTGGCGATCATGGGGCGCCCAGCCCGCATCCACCACCGGGCGGCTGGCACCGTATTCGCCGCCCAGGGCCTTGGCCAGAGCCTCTATCATCGGAATGTTTTCCGGTTTGCCGATACCACGCCCGGCACTGACAATGACGTCAGCTTTGGCCAGATCGACGTCCCCGGCCTCAGCTTGTTCGTAGCCGACAAATTCGGTATTGCCCGTGCCACTGACAGCTAATTCTTCAACCTCTGGACTGCCGGCCGGATCCGCCGCCATGAAGGCCCCGGCCTGGAGGGTGATAACGGTTTGAGCGGTGGCGGCTTTGACGGTGCGGCGTAGCTTGGCATTGCAGGCCGGTAACAGGTAGCCATCGGCGGTTACTTCCACCACTTCGGAAATCTGCGCCGCTTCCAGCGCCAGGGCCAGACGCGGGGCCAGATCCCAACCATAACTCGAATGCAGCAGCACAAGCGTATCGGCCCCGGACTTCTGGGCGGCCGTCAGAATCAGCTGTTTATGCAGTGCCGGGTTGTATTCCTTGGCGGTGGCAACATCGGCGAGATAAATTTTGGCATCAACCTCCGGCAGCTGCGCATGGCTGCCCACCAGAAAAAGTTCGAAGTCGATCCCTTGTTTCCGTGCAAAGCCAATCAGTTCATAGGTGCTGTTAAGTAATTTGCCATCTCTATATTCACCAACCAGTAATGCTTTCATGGTTTTCTCCTGTGATTTTTGTCTGCCGAGTCCGGTCTAAAGCACTGCGGTTTTCTCTTTGAGAATGCCGATGACCTTGTCGACCAGTTCCCCAATGTCACCTTCAAGAATCTGGGCCGAACCTTTTTTCTCCGGGTAGGCCAGTTTCAGGGTCGTCAGGCGGGCCGCCGTGGTCAGCAGCTTAGCCAGGGGAATTTCAAGCAGCTCCTTCTTTTTGGCCTTCATGATATTGGGCAGGGTCGGATAACGCGGGGTATTCAAGCCCAATTGACAGCTGACCAGCAGCGGCGACTTGGCCTTGACCACCGCGCGCTGCCCGCCTTCGAGTTCGCGTCGCAGGGTCACTGTTCCCTCAGCGTACTCAAAACCCACGGCGGTGGTCAGCGCCGGAATCCCCAGCAGCTCACCAACCAGCACCCCCACCTGGCCGCTGCCACGATCCTGTGACTGCATGCCGGTAAAAATAAAATCAAACTCCTGCTGTTTGGCAAAGGCGGCGATGGCGCTGGCAATCTGGAAAGGGTCTTTGTCATAGGCGCGGTCGTCGACCAGCTGCACCGCCCGATCAGCCCCCATGGCCAGGGCCTTTTTTAAGGATTCCTTAACCCGCGCCGGGCCGATTGACAACACCGTCAGATCGGCGTCACCGAGCTGTTCTTTCAGCTGCACCGCCTGCTCAACCGCAAATTCATCATACTCATTGATGCGCCAGGCGAGGTCACTCTCTTCATACCAGGTCCCCGCTCCATTAACCTTGAACCGCGATTCCATATCTGGAACCTGCTTGATGCACACGAGAATCTTCATACTTTCCTCCAGTTGAGAGTCTCTTTTTGCCAAAGGTGCTGCCTGAGGGATCAAAGACGACCCGGACACTCTGACAGCAAGGAAAATACCAAACACTGTTTTTTTCAGGTTGGTCTCTGCTAAGCCGCTGTTTTTTATAAGAACCAGCAACACCGGGCGCAGGCTGTGCCGGTGTCGCTTCCGTGACAGCTTATCCCGTTGTTTACAGCACGGGGCGTGGCAACAAACCGGCACACAACAAATGAATGTAGGCCTCGGCGACCTGGGCAATACGGAGTTCACCCGTGGGGCGATACCAGCTGGCAACCCCGGCACAGACTTTGATCACGGCCCGTGCATAGAGCTTGGGATCTGCTACCTGCCAACCTTCTTCCGTTTGGCCTGCGGCGAGAATATCCTCAACCGTTTTTTGATAACGGTCGCGCTTTTGAACCACCTGCTGATAATTCATCGGTTCGAGGTTGCGCAATTCATCGTCGGTGACGTAGGTTCGATCCGAGCCGGTGACGACATACTCAATGTGAAAGTGCATCATACGGCGCAACTTTTCCGCCGCTGTTTCCGCCCCTTCAAGGCGGGCGTTTAACTGGGCAAGCATATCACTCATGGTATCATCCATCACCTGAAACAAGATTTCCTGTTTCGAGGCAAAATGATGGTAAATGCTGCCGCCCTGAATGCCGGCCCGCTTCGCCAGTTCACGCAAATTGGCGCTCCGGTAGCCCTTTTCACGAAACATGTGGGCCGCTTCCTGTAAAATGATTTCACGCCGCGATGACAGACTGGCCATATTTACTCCATAACCTAACGTTTGTTAGTTAGAGTAACAAACGCTGTTTTTAAGTCAAGGACAAAAGGAGTAATTTGGATTTTAAGGCCCCAGGCGGGACTCAGCTTGCGCGCAAAAGAGCTGAATCCCGCTTGGGGGTTAGCGGACAAGAAATGCTGAGGGGGTATTACTTTTCGGGTCTGGGAACCACGACTATGCCTGATTCTGTGACGGTGTAACCTTTGGCGCGATCTGCCTCGGGGTCGTAGCCGATGATTGAGCCATCGGGAATGTTGATATTTTTGTCGACAATGACCTTGCGCAGTTTTGAATGGCGTCCAACGGTGACGTTTTCAAACAGGATGGAATCTTCGACCAGACTGTAACTATTGACCTTGCACAGGGGCCCGAGAATTGAGCGACGGACGGTGCTGCCGCTGGTAATGCAGCCGGCGCAAACATAGGAATCAATATTCTGTCCGCGGCGATCATCATCGTCAAAAACGGTTTTTGCCGGGGGCAGATTGCCTTGATTGGTGAGAATTGGCCACTTGTAATTGTACAAATTGAGTTGGGGCGAAACCTTGACCAGATCCATATTAGCTTCATAGTAAGAATCGAGAGTGCCGACATCGCGCCAGTAGCCGCGTTCGGCGGTTTTCATGCCGGGAATAACGTTGTCGTTGAAATTGTAGGCAAAAAGGCGGTCACCGTTTTCGAGCATCATGGGAATGACGTGTTTGCCGAAATCGAGGTCGGAGTGGCGTTTTTTCCCTTCGAGTAAAACTTCAATCAATTTTCTGGTTGGGAAAATATAGTTACCCATGGAAGCGAAGCAGGTTTCACGGCCGGGGATTTTTTCCGGATTTTCCGGTTTTTCTGTAAACCCGATAACTTGCGAATTTTCGTCAACCGAAAAAACACCGTAACGTTTTGCTTCTTCATAAGGGACTTCAAGGGCGGCGATGGTGATGTCGGCGTGATTAACGCGGTGGAAGTTGATCATTTGGCCGATATCCATTTTGTAAATATGGTCGCCGCCAAACACTGCCACATAATCGGCATTGGATGTTTCAACAAAACGCAGGTACTGTAAAATCGCATCGGCGGTGCCCTTGAACCATTCTTCACTTTCGCTGCGGGTTTCGGGAGAAATGGCGACAAAAAAATCGCCCAATCCCGTCCACTTGCCCCAGGATTCACGAATATGCTTGTTGAGGGAATAGGCGCGGTACTGGGTGAGAATGTAGACTTTTTTGATGCCGGAATTAAACAGGTTGGAAAGAACAAAATCGATGATTTTGTATTTACCACCAAAGGCGACACTGGGTTTGGCGCGTTTGAGGGTCAGGGGGCTGAGACGTTCGCCCTTGCCGCCGGCCAGAACCATGGCAATGGTATTTTTGCCTGCACTTTCAGTCGTAAACATAGATTCCTCCTTGGAGAGTGAGCGAAAACCTTTTGGCGTCAGTGTGACAAAAAAATGAGTGTTTGCAAACGCTTATTTCGCGTGCGGCACCTTTTGGTCACGGGCGCGTTGCCACAGAAGATCGGCGCGTCCGTCGTCGTTGCATCGTCGGGCCCAGACGAAAAACAAATCTGAAAGGCGGTTGAGGTAACGCAGGCACAGGGATTCATCATTGCCGGCCTGTACCAGTTTTACCAGCTCACGTTCGGCACGGCGGGCAACGGTGCGCGCGAGATGGCAGAGGGCTGCCCCGCGGTTGCCACCGGGAAGGACAAAGCTGTCAACCGGTTGCAATTTAGCGTTGCTTTCCTGCAGCCAGAGTTCCAGTTGCTCTATCTGGGTGTGGCTGATGCCCCAGCCCTGTTTTTGATTTTTGATGGCCGCCGGGGTTGCCAGTTCGCTGCCCAGATCGAAGAGCTGATTTTGTACCTGGCAAATTTTATCAAACAGTCCTGGGGGCAGCTCTTCACAGCGTAGCAAACCGATGACGGAATTTAGTTCGTCAACGGTTCCGTAGGCGCAAACGCGCAAATCAGATTTTGCCACACGGCTGCCGTCAACCAGGCTGGTTTCACCCTGATCCCCGCCGCCGGTGGTGATGCGATCAAGTCTTGGCATGGTCTTATCTCCTGAAAATGTCATTCTAGCTGAGGTTGGCAGATCATGCCAGCCTCTTGCGTAACTCTGCTTGACAGGGTTATAGTTTCGCCCATGGAAAAAGCCTTAAAGATCGAAAATTTGCATAAAAGTTACGCTGGCGTTGCGGCGGTCAAAAACCTTGACCTTGAGATTGAGCAGGGAGAAATTTTTGGTTTGCTCGGGCCCAACGGAGCCGGAAAGAGCACGATTATCAACATGATTTCGGGGGTGTCGGTCATTGATTCCGGTCGCATCAGTGCCTTTGGTTACGACAACCGCAGTCAGTACCGTCAGACCCGGCGTATGCTCGGGGTGGTACATCAGGAAATTGTTATTGATAACTTTTTCACGATTGAGCAGGCGCTGAAGATGCACGCCGGATATTACGGCGTTGAAGACGATGAACCCTGGCGCAACGAATTGATTGACCGCTTAGATTTGCGCCCCCATCTTGACAAGGTAATGATTAAACTTTCCGGGGGCATGAAGCGACGTTTCATGATTGCTAAGGCCCTCATCCATCGGCCGCGACTACTGATTCTTGATGAACCGACGGCAGGGGTCGATGTTGAGCTGCGCCATGGTTTATGGGACTTTGTACGCGAAATCAATCAACGCGGCACAACTATTCTGCTGACCACTCATTACCTTGAAGAAGCCGAGGAGATGTGCGGTCGCATTGCGATTATGAATTATGGGGAGCTGGTGGCCCTGGAGCCGACGCGTGATCTGGTGCGCCGCCTCTCGCGGCGCACCCTGCGTTTGTGGTTAACGCGGGCACTGGCGGCGGTTCCCGCGGGGCTTGATGCCTATCATCCGCGGATTAATGGCGATGGGCGCCAGCTGGTTCTCTGTCTGCCGACCGAACAAGGCGTGGGGGATCTGCTGCATAGGTTATCTGAACTCCATCTGGGAATAGACGATTTTGAAACCGATCAGAGTCATCTGGAAGATGTGTTTTTGCAGCTAACCCGCGAGGACAGAAAAGGATGAGCCAATTTCGTCCTCAGGGAGAGTTCAAGACCTGGTTGCCCTTTGTCACTCTGCTGCGCAAGGAAATTTTGCGCTTCATGCGGGTGGCCTCGCAAACTCTGCTGACGCCCATCATTACCGCTTCGCTCTATCTGTTTGTCTTCGGCGCTACCCTTGGTGAACGTATCAGCGTGCTCGAAGGTTTCTCCTACGCGCAGTTCGTGATTCCTGGGTTGATTCTCATGGGGATCATCAATAATTCCTTTGCAAACTGCTCTTCGTCACTCTTCATGTCGCGTTATCTCGGGGGCATTGTTGACCTGCTGGTGACACCGGTGACGCCGCCCCAATTTATCATGGCCTATACTCTCGCTGCCATGTTGCGGGGTCTCTTAGTCGGCGCGGTCACCTGGATGATTTCCGCCCTGTTTGCGGAACTGCCCTGGGTATGGCCGGGGTTGGCCGTTTTGATGGCGATGCTTGCCAGCATTCTGTTTGCTCAATTCGGGCTGATAGCCGCCATTTTTGCCAAGAATTTCGATACCCTGTCCATGTACACGAATTTTTTGATTTTGCCGCTGGTCTATCTGGGCGGGGTGTTCTACCCGATTTCCATTCTGCCGCAACCCTGGAGTCAGTTGTCACAGTTGAACCCCTTATTCTATTTAATCGACGGCTTTCGTCATGCCATTCTCGGCGTTGGTGATATCAGTTTCGCGCGTGCGTTTGGCGTCAGTTTACTTCTGGCCGGCGGCTTATTCTGCTGGACAGCTTGGCTCATTGGTACGGGCAAACGTTTGCGCAGCTGATTCTTCGGAGGAGACGAGGCGATGCTCAGTGAAAAAACTGCCGCAAAATATCGTGATTTTTATGATCAGGTGCGCGCCGATACTGCGCTGGATTCTCAGACTATCCTCCTGGTTGGACTCGCGGCCGCCATGGCGGCAGGTTGCGAGCCCTGAATGGCGCATTACCTTGGCGTCGCCAGGGAAAGCGGGATCAGCGAAGGACAAATCAGTGCGGTGCAGGGCATTGCCATGGCCGTCAGTGCCGGCCGGATCAACGCCCAGCTACGCCGGGTTGAAGACCAGGATTGGAGAGAATGAGAGCTATGCAAGGGCCGCATAAATCCTCTGACCATTTAGTCCGCGTGCTTACTACGGATGGCCAGCTGCGGGCGGCTGCGGCCGATACCACCTGCCTGGTGCGTGAAATTTGTGCCCTGCAGCAGACAGATTTGACCGCAACCGTGGCCCTGGGCCGCTTTTTAACTGGGGCGGCGCTGCTGGGGTGTTTGTTGAAAGGACAGCAGCGTCTGGCATTAATGATTGAAGCCAATGGCCCCCTGGAACGTTTGATGGTTGAAACTGACGCCGCCGGACATGTCTGTGGAAAAGTTAAACACCCTCTGACCGCAGTGCCACCGCGCGACGGGCGTTTCGATGTGGCCGCGGCGGTTGGCCGTGCCGGGTTTCTCCATGTCGTCAAGGATCTGGGGCTCAAAGAGCCGTATCGCAGTATGGTGCAGTTGCAAACCAGCGAAATCGGCGAAGATCTGGCCTGGTATCTGACGCATTCCGAGCAGGTGCCTTCCTGCGTGGCCCTGGGTGTCGAGCTCGACCCCCAGGGCCAGGTTGCTGCTGCTGGGGGCTATCTGATTCAGGCGCTGCCCCCAGGCGACGAGACGCAGCTTGGACGCCTCGAAACCCATTTGCGGAATTTCCCCCCGGCTACCAGTTGGTTGCGCCGCGGAACAGGGCCGACAGAATTGCTCCAAGAAGTGCTGCTTGATCGCCGTTTTTCCGTGCGGCAGACGACGCGTTTGCGTTTCACCTGTTCGTGCAGCCGTAACCAGATCAGCAAAGTGCTGGCGGGTCTGGGGGCGTCAGAGCTTGAGGCCATGGCCCGCGAACAGCAGGGAGCAGAGATCCGGTGTGAATATTGTCGGAAGAATTACCTCTACGCGACCGATGAGCTGCTGGCGCTCGCCTCATCAGAAGAAGACCACAGCGAAAGGTTTTGACTAAAAAACAAACAACGTTTGTATTTTTCGTTCCAGGTCAAACGCCGGTGGCCGACCGCTTAAAGAAGACCTTGCCGGTCTTCATTCGGAGCGAAAAGCTCAACAATATCAGCGCTTAAGCCCTCCCTTTTTTTATATTCATTGCATACAGTATACTGTATTTTTTCCTTGACATGCGGGGGAACTTGTCCTAATTTTCGGGGCGCTGCGGCAGGTGCGCCCGGCGGTGTTGATGTCTGAACCCCATCAGAATTCGTATTTTGGAAGGAGTGGGTTTTATGCTCGAAAGCTATGTGCCGATTCTTGTTCTGATCGGAATCGCCTTTGCCTTTGCGGTGGCGGTCGTGGTGCTGTCCCGGTTGATTGGACAGAAGAAGCCCTCCGAGGTCAAGCTGGCGCCCTATGAATGTGGAATGCCCCTGCTTAGTTCGGCGCAGGAGCGTTTTTCGATCAAGTTTTACATTGTTGCCATGCTTTTCATTTTGTTTGATATCGAAGCAGTATTCCTTTATCCCTGGGCGGTTATGTTTAAGCGCCTGGGGATTTTTGGTTTTGTCGAAATGGGAGTGTTTATCATTATTCTCCTCGTCGGCTTCGTTTATGTATGGAAAAAAGGAGCTCTGGAATGGGAATAGAGCAAACAAAAACCCTGGGCAATGGTTTTGTCACGACAAGCCTGGACAAGCTGGTGAACTGGTCGCGGGCGAAATCCTTATGGCCCATGACTTTTGGTCTGGCCTGTTGTGCCATTGAGATGATGGCGACCGGTGCTGCCCGCTTCGACCTTGACCGCATGGGCGTTCTGTTTCGTGCTTCGCCGCGCCAGGCCGATGTTATTATCATTGCCGGCACGGTAACCAAGAAAATGCTCCCGGTTATCAAAACGGTTTACGAGCAGATGCCCGAGCCCCGATATGTCATCGCCATGGGCGCCTGCGCCTCGTCTGGCGGTATTTTTGATACCTACAGCGTGGTTCAGGGGATTGACGAAGCATTGCCCGTTGATGTGTATATCCCCGGTTGTCCGCCCCGTCCCGAAGGTTTGCTCTATGGTCTCATGAAGTTGCAGGAAAAGATCATGAAAGAGCGTAACAGCTTCGGTGCCGCAATTGGTGTTGGCGAAGTGGTGAACGAAGCCTGATAAGGGCTGGCTGCGTGGAGACAGGACAAGACAATGAGTAAACAGGTCGTAGAAAAACTCAAAGGCAAGTTCGGAAATCTGGTTCTGGACACGGTTGAGCATCGAGGTGAGACCAGCATCAGGGTTGAGCGTGCTGAAATTGTCGCGGTCTGCACTTTTTTGCGCGACGACTGTGGCTACAATTTCCTCAGCGATCTCTGTGGTGTCGATTATCTCGGGCGCACCCCGCGCTTTGAGGTCGTTTATAATATGTACAACCTGACCAATAAGACCCGTCTGCGCGTCAAGGTTGACGTTGATGGACACGACCCCCGGGTTGACACTGTTTCCGGTGTTTGGTCAACCGCCAACTGGCATGAGCGTGAATGCTGGGATCTTCTGGGGATTGCGTTCAATAATCATCCCGACCTGCGGCGTATTCTGATGCCGGTTGACTGGCAGGGGCACCCTCTGCGCAAAGACTATCCGCTTCAGGGCCCGGATCGTGAGCCCTATCAGGGACGGCTTTCCTGATTTTTCGGCTGGTCCGAGCAAATTTATTCCATTAACGGAAGAGGCATAAAATGGCAACCGAAACGATGACCATCAACATGGGACCGCAGCATCCGTCGACTCACGGCGTATTGCAGTTGATCCTTGAGCTTGATGGCGAAATAGTTGTTAAGGCAACGCCACATATCGGTTTTTTGCACCGTGGCACTGAAAAACTGTCGGAGCACCGCACCTATCACCAGGTTATCCCCCTGACGGATCGACTCGACTATCTGGCACCGATGAGCAACAACCTTGGTTATGTTCTTGCTGTCGAGAAGCTGCTGGGAATTACGGATAAAATCCCCGAGCGCGCCAATACTATTCGCGTGATCATGACGGAGTTGACCCGGCTCAAGAGCCACCTGGTATGGCTGGCGACCCACGCGCTGGATATCGGGGCCATGACCGTCTTTTTGTACTGTTTCCGTGAGCGCGAAGAGATTACTGATATCTACGAAAAAGTTTCCGGCGCGCGAATGACATCCAACTACTTCCGGGTTGGCGGGCTGTCGGCGGATCTGCCTGATGGGCTTGAGGCCGAAATTCGCGCGTTTGCTGAATCGATGTTCGGTCATCTGGAAACCTATGAAGGCTTGCTGACGGGCAACAAGATCTGGCAGAAGCGCACCATAGGGGTTGGCTATATCAGCGGACCCGACGCCATTGATATCGGTCTTTCAGGTGCTGCTTTGCGTGGTTCCGGGGTCGACTGGGATCTGCGGCGTGATGCGTCTTACTGCAATTACGCTGAGTTCGATTTCGAAGTTCCGGTGCGGGAAGAAGGCGACACCTTCGCGCGTTACAAGGTGCGTCTCGATGAAATGCGTCAGGCCGCCCGCATTATTTTACAGGCCCTCGACAAGCTCAAGCCCGGCCCGATTTTGGCCGATTGCCCGCAGGTCTGTCTGCCACCCAAAAAAGATGTGGTGAACACCATCGAAGGGTTGATTCATCACTTCAAGATTGTGTCTGAAGGCTTTAAACCGGAAAAAGGCGAAGTTTATGTGGGTATCGAGGCCCCCAAAGGAGAATTAGGCTATTACCTGGTGTCTGACGGTTCGGCCCATCCCTACCGGATGAAAATTCGTCCGCCTTCGTTTGTAAACTTGCAGGCCCTGCCACAGATGGTTGAAGGGGTTCTGCTGGCGGATGTTATTGCGACCATCGGAACCCTTGATATCGTCCTGGGTGAAATTGACCGCTGAACCTCTTGACGGAATGGTGAAAGAGGAAGTTATGACTGAGGTTGCTCAGCAAGAAACACAAAAAGAGGTTGATCTGACTGCCGCCAACCAGATTCTGGATAAATACCAGGATATGCACGGGGCCTTGATGCCGGTATTGCAGGATATTCAGGAGGCTTACGGTTTCATTCCTGAAGAAACTGTGCATTTAGCCGCAGAGCGTTTGAACGTTTATGCCAGTCAGATCTATGGGGTGCTCACCTTTTACGCGCAGTTTCATTTGGAACCGCGTGGCAAATATATTATGCGGGTCTGCATGGGGACTGCCTGTCACGTCAAGGGCGCCAGTCGAATTGCCGAAACTCTGAAGGATCGACTGGGCATTGCTCACGCTGAAACAACGCCAGATTTGAAATTCACTGCTGAGTATGTCGCTTGTATCGGGGCTTGCGGAATGGCGCCGGTCATTATGGTGAACGATGGGACATACGGTAGCATGACTGTCCAGAAAATGGATGAAGTCATTGCAAAATACAAGAACATGGATTGAGGTTAAACCCTTAACCATCGCGGGCATCGAGGAAGATTTATGGCCGAGACTGCTGAAAAACTGAAAATTTTGATTTGCCAGGGCACCGGTGGCCTTGCATCCGGCGCAGCTGCTGTCGCTGCGGCCTTCTCTGCTGAGTTTGAAAAGCAGGGGGTTGAAGCGACCGTTGGTAAGCGCTGCGAGGTTGTCGGCACAGGTTGCCGCGGCTTATGCGCCAACGATGTGCTGGTAGATGTGTGCCTCCCGGGCCATGAAGCGGTGACCTACGATTTCGTAACCCCGGAACTGGTGCCGCAGATCGTTGCCGAACATATTCTCGCCAACGAACCGGTTGAAAAGAAAAAAGCGGGCCCTTATTACGAAAAGTTTCTGGAGAAGCAGCAGCGCATTATTTTCTCGCGGTGTGGAACCATTAATGCTGAGAGCATTGAAGATTTTTTCGAACATCGAGGTTTTCAAGGCATCAAAAAAGCCTTGACCATGACGTCGGCCGAGGTAATCGACGAAGTTAAAAAGTCGGGCCTGCGCGGGCGGGGAGGCGGTGGCTTCCCGACCGGGATGAAATGGTCTTTCGCTGCGGGCTCTCCCGGCACGGAAAAATATCTCATTTGTAATGCGGATGAAGGCGATCCCGGCGCTTTTATGGATCGCTCGGTGCTTGAAGGCGACCCCTACGGTTTGATTGAAGGCATGATGATCGGGGCCTACGCCATTGGTTGCACCTTTGCCTATGTGTACGTGCGGGCTGAGTACCCTTTGGCCATCAAACGCCTGCAGATGGCGATTGATACCTGTTATGAGCGTGGCTACCTGGGGAAGAAAAATTCCCTTGGATTCCCCCGTCCTTTGGATATGCGGATTAAGGCCGGTGCCGGTGCCTTTGTTTGTGGTGAAGAAACCGCACTCATGGCCTCGATTGAGGGCCAGCGCGGCATGTCGCGTCCGCGTCCGCCTTTTCCTGCGGTTCGCGGCCTCTGGGGCAAGCCGACCAATATCAACAACGTAGAAACCTTTGCCAACGTTTCCTACATCTTTTACAACGGCGCTGACTGGTATGCCTCCATCGGAACCGAAGGCACCAAGGGCACCAAGATCTTTGCCTTGACCGGCAAGGTTAAGCACACCGGTCTGGTCGAAGTCCCGGCCGGTACCACCATGAAGGAAGTTATTTACGACGTTTGCGGCGGAATTCTCAACAACCGCAAATTCAAGGCAGTCCAGGCTGGCGGGCCTTCGGGCGGCTGTCTGCCTGCTGAGGCGATCGAGACCGAGGTTGACTACGATTCGCTGATCAAGGCCGGTGCGATGATGGGATCGGGTGGTCTGGTTGTCATGGACGAAACCACCTGTATGGTCGATATCGCCCGATTCTTCCTCAACTTCACCCGCGTTGAATCTTGTGGCAAGTGCATTCCCTGCCGGATCGGCTTGAAAATCATGCTTGAAATTCTTGAGCGGATTACCCAGGGGAAGGGACGCGAAGGCGATCTTGAACTGCTTGAAGACATGGCCTACGACATCAAGAAAAGTTCGCTGTGTGGCCTGGGTCAAACCGCGCCTAACCCGGTATTGTCGACCCTGCGCTATTTCCGTCACGAGTACGAAGCGCACATCAAAACCGGCGAATGCCCCTCGCATTCCTGCAAGCCTTTGCTTCACTTTGAAGTGATGGAAGATAAATGTAAGAAATGCGGCATGTGCCCACGCGTTTGTCCGGTTGATGCAATTACCTGGGAAAAAGGCACGGTGGCATACATCGACAGGAATAAATGCACCGAGTGTACGTCCTGCTACGATGCCTGCCGTTTCATGGCAATCAAATAAGCGAACCCTTTTGGGGTTCGACTGAACAAGAGGTCACGATGGTTAATCTGACGATTGACGGCAAAGAAATTCAGGTCAGCAAAACCGCTACGATTTATCAGGCGGCCAAGGAAGCGGGTATTTATATCCCGGTTCTGTGCTATGCCAAGAAGCTTCTCCCTTATGGTGCCTGCCGGGTGTGTCTGGTTGAGGTTGAACAGATGAAGGGCCGTCTGATTCCGTCCTGCACGACGCCGGTGACCCAGGGTATGATCGTCAACACCATGTCTGCTGAAATCCGCAAAGTGCGCAAGACCGTGCTCGAATTTCTGCTGGTCAATCATGTTGTTGAGTGCCCGGTCTGTGACAAGGGCGGCGAATGTGATCTGCAAGACCTGACCTATGAATACGAAGTGGTGACTAACCGTTTTGAAGGTGAGAAGTTTGATCTCCCTAAAGATGAAGTTAACCCTTTGCTTGAGCGCAATATGAATCGCTGCGTTCTGTGCGGTAAGTGTGTGCGTGTTTGTGATGAGGTGGTTGGTTTCGGTTCTTATTCTTTTATTAACCGTGGTTTTGAGACCAAAATTGCCACCGCTTACGACCGTGGCCTTGATTGTGAGTTCTGTGGCCAGTGTGTGTCCATGTGCCCGGTTGGGGCTATTTTGCCGCGCCCCTTCAAGTTCAAGGCCCGCCCCTGGCAGCTCAAAGAGGTCAACTCGGTCTGTGGCTATTGCGGCAACGGATGTACTGTCACCTTTGGTACCAAAGACAACGAAGTTCAGACGATTCGATTTAATGACAACACCGGCGTGAACGACGGCAACCTGTGTGTGCGTGGGCGCTTTGGTTATTCCTACGTCAACAGCAAGGAGCGTTTAACGGTCCCTTTAATACGCGTTGAGGGTGAGTTGGTTGAAACGACCTGGGACACCGCACTCGCCAAGGTGACCGAAGGATTCCGCACCGCCGGCAGCCAACTGGGAATTATCAGCGGTGCGCGTTTGGCCAATGAAGAGCTTTATCTGTTGAAATCCCTGGCGGGGGCTGTCGGTACAGGCAATCTCGATCATTCGGGCGGCGAATGCTACAAGGGTTTGACGGAGGGGTTGCAGCCAACTCTGGGGCTCCAAGCCTCAACCGCGACTTTTCCCCAGGTGGAAAAAGCCGACGCCATTCTGGTCATCCGTAATGATTTCTATGAGACTCACCCGGTCTTTGGCATGGTGATCAATCAGGCTGTCAAGCGCAACGATGCCCAACTCAGCGTCATTACCGATAAAAAAGGTAAGTTGACCCGCATGCCCCACGCCCGGGCCCTGCTGCACAAGCCGGGCCTCGAAGTGAACCTGTTGAACGCTTTGTGCCGCAGTCTGCTTGATGAGGGTTTGGCTAAAATTGAGGGTTTGCAGGGTCTGAATGAATTTCAGGAAAGTCTGGAGGCTTATGCGGTTGAGGCAGTCGCTACCGCGACCGGGGTCGCTGCCGATGCTATTCGCCAGACAGCCCGTGAACTGGCGGAAGCCGGAAATGCCGCCATCATTCTGGGGTACGGCTTGCCCTACACCGCGCAGAGTCGTGAGCTGGGGATTGCTGCAGCAAACCTTGCCCTGCTGACGGGTATTGCCGGTCGCCAAGGCTCGGGGCTTTATCTCTGCGGTGAAAAGAGCAACAGTCAGGGCGCAATTGATCTGCAGATTCTGCCGGCCACGGGAGCCATGGGGGTTGGCGCCATGCTGCAAGCGGCGGCGGCGAATAAGTTGCAAGCTCTTTATATTGCGGGTGAAGATCCTTTGGCCTCCTATCCTGACCGCGCCTTGACTGAAAAAGCCCTCAATAAGTCACCGTTCGTTGTGGTTCAGGATCTGTTCCTGACCGAAACCGCCAAGCAGGCAGATGTGGTTCTTCCTGCTGCCAGTTTTGCCGAAAAAACCGGTACTTTCACCAATGCCGAACGGCGGATTCAGCGGCTTTTACCCGGGATCAAATCACCGGGGCAGGCCAAAAGTGATTTTGCCATCTTCCAGGCCCTCTTGGCCGGTTTCGGCGCCAGTGCTCCTGCCAATGAAAATGAGGCTTTTGCGGCACTGGCGGCCGTGACCCCGGGATACGAAATGGTCAACCTCGCGATGATCGGGGCGCAGGGTTATGTGTGGGGTGGCGAAACACTTGTTCCCGAAACGCGAAACCTGGTTCCCGTCGCCGGAAATAAAGAACTTAAGGCACGTTTCCAGCTGCTGGTTGGAAGCTGCCTCTACCATAGTGGCACAACAAGTTTGCACGCCAGCGGCCCCATGTCGGTGGTTTCGGAGCCTTATATCGAGTTCGGTCGTGAAGACGCCGCCGAACTGAAAATTACGGACGAGCAACAGGTGAAAATCAAAGCTGCTGGTGGAGAGATTACGGCCAAGGCTAAGGTTGACCGACGTCTGCCCAAAGGGGTTCTTTTTGCGCCCTATCATTTCAGCAGTCTTGGTCTGAACCGTATTTATCAAGGTCAAGCTGCGATTGCGGTTGAAGTCAGCAAATAGTGACAGAAAATTGCGGTTGAAGCCGCAGTAACGGCACAACGCCATAAACGTCAAGAAAGAGGATGGTCATGACGCCAGAAGTATTGAGCCTCTCAAATGCCCCGGCACTCTGGACCGCAGCGATGCTGGTGAAGATTGTCGTCGCCTTCAGTGTGCTGATGGGGATCGTTGCCTATGCAACCTGGGTTGAGCGTAAGGTTATTGGTCGGATGCAAACACGTCTTGGACCGACAATGACGGGTCCAATGGGGTTGCTGCAACCTATTGCCGACGGACTTAAGCTTTTCTTTAAGGAAGACATTATTCCCAGCGAAGCCTCGAAGTTTGCCTTTGTGCTTGCCCCGATGATGATTCTGGCTCCGGCGCTGATTTCCATGGCGGTTATTCCCTTCAGCGGTGATTTTCTCTTCACCTTCGACGGCATAACCTATGCCGTGCCGATGCAGATCACCGATCTGAATATCGGCATCCTGTTCATTCTTGCCATGGCCGGTCTCGGCGTTTACGGCATAGTGCTCGCCGGGCTGGCGTCTAACAGTAAATATTCGTTGATTGGTGGTATTCGCGCTTCGGCGCAGATGATCTCCTACGAATTGGCCGCAGGCCTGTCAATTATCGCAATTTTCATGCTGTCCGAGACCTTGAGCTTAAGTGGCATAGTCGCCGCGCAACAACAGGTACTCTGGGGTATTGCTGCCCTGCCGAGCTGGATGCATAACTGGTACATTTTCAGTCAACCCCTGGCTTTTGGTTTGTTCGTGGTTGGTTCCATGGCAGAAATTAACCGGACGCCATTCGATTTGCCTGAAGCAGAAACAGAGCTGGTTTCTGGTTTCTGTACCGAATACTCCTCCATGAAATACGCGCTCTTTTTCATGGCTGAGTACGCCAATATGGTAACTATCAGTGCCATCGCGACGACGCTCTTTCTGGGCGGCTGGGACGGACCTTTCCCTGGATGGATCAACTTCCTGCTCAAGGTTTTTGCCTTCATGTTCTTTTTTATCTGGATTCGTGCCACTTTTCCGCGACTGCGCTATGACCAGTTGATGCAATTGGGCTGGAAAATCATGCTCCCCCTGGCGCTTGGAAACATTGTGGTGACCGCAATTGCGGTACTGCTTTGGCACTAACCCTTTTATCCAACGAGGATAGTTATGTTTAGAGAGTTTGCCAAAGGGCTGAGTATTACGCTGAAGCATCTGCTGCCTGGCCACAGCACCACGGTTCAATACCCCAAGGAGCGACTTCCCCTTGCACCACGTTTTCGTGGGTTGCATCGCCTGGTGCCGACCCAGACGCGTGAGAAATGTGTTGCTTGTTATCTGTGCCCCACAGTTTGTCCGGCGAAATGTATCACCGTAGAGTCGGGTGAAAACGCGCAGGGAGAGAAGTACCCCAAGGTGTACAAGATCGACCTGCTGCGGTGCATTTTTTGCGGTTATTGTGTCGAAGCTTGCCCGGTTGAGGCCCTTGAAATGTCGGATCAGTATGAACTGGCCAACTTCAAGCGGGAAGATTTTAATTTCGAAAAAGAACGTCTTCTCAGATAAGGAGCTGGCAAGAGATGTTTACATTTTTTTTCTACCTGTTTGCGGCGGTAGCGGTTTTTTCTGCCTTTTATGTCGCTAAAGCGCGCAGTCCAGTGAACAGCGCCCTCTGGCTGGTCACCAATTTTATCTGCCTGGCGGTTTTTTACGTCATGCTCGAAGCGCCCTTTATGGCCGCTATTCAGGTGATGGTTTATGCCGGTGCCATTATGGTGCTGATTATCTTTGTCATCATGTTGCTTAACCTGGGCACCGCGGTCAAGAAGCGCTATACCCACGCTTTGTTTTGGGGTGGTGGTTTGTCGCTACTGATGCTTTTTATCACCAATTATTTTGTGCGTCACGGTGCACCGACGGGACAGATCGGCACAATTACCAGTCAGACGATCAGCAGTTACGGTCATACTGAATTAATTGGTCGGGCCATGTTTACCGATTTTCTGCTTCCGTTTGAAATCGCTTCAATCCTGTTGCTGGTTGCGATTATCGGAGCCGTCATCCTTTCGAAACGTGAAGTCTAGGCCGACTGGATTGGGAGATAAGATATGATCACCGTTTATCACTACATGTTGTTGAGTGCGATTCTCTTCTCGATTGGCACCTTCGGCGTTTTGACGCGCAAAAACGCGATTGTTATTTTCATGTGCATTGAGTTGATGCTCAACTCCGTTAACCTGACCTTCATTGCCCTGTCCCGGCATTTGCAGAACATGGACGGTCAGATTTTTGTTTTCTTTGTCATGACGGTCGCCGCCGCTGAGGCCGCGGTTGGTCTGGCACTGATGATTGCCTTTTACCGCAATCGTGAGTCCATCGACACTGACGACTTCAACCTACTGAAATGGTAAGTATTTCCCGTCTTCGGGTTATTCGCAATAGGAGAGTTTGATGTACGACTATCTATGGCTCATCCCGTTCTTCCCCCTCGTCGGCTTCGTGTTTAACGGGCTCCTGGGTAAGAAGATCAAGAACGAGGCGGTTATCGGCGGTATCGGCACCCTGATGATTTTCCTGTCTTTTTTGGTGTCCTGCGGTAATTTCTTTACGCTGTTGAACGATTCGCAAAAAGTTCACCAACAGGTTATCGCCTCGTGGATGTCGGTTGGAAATCTTCAGATTGACTGGGGTTTTCTGCTTGATCCTTTGTCGGCCTTGATGATTATGGTGGTCACCGGTGTCGGTTCATTGATTCACCTTTACTCCATCGGCTACATGCATGGTGAAGTAGGATTTTACCGCTTTTTTTCCTACCTGAACCTCTTCTGTTTCTCCATGTTGATGCTGGTTCTTGGTAACAATGCGCTGGTGATGTTTGTCGGTTGGGAAGGTGTGGGGCTTTGCTCTTATCTGCTCATCGGTTACTACCTCGAAAAAAAGAGTGCGGGCGATGCCGCCAAGAAAGCCTTCGTGGTCAATCGTATTGGTGACTTTGGCTTTTTGTGTGGGCTGCTGACTCTTTTCTGGGCTCTTGGCAGCAAGGGTGTATGGACGGTCAATTTCGTTGAAATTGCCGAAAACGCCCATTTGCTCGAAAGCGGTGGCCTAGTTGTGACGGTTATCACTTTGGCATTTTTCCTGGGTGCAACCGGTAAATCGGCGCAGATCCCCTTGTATACCTGGTTGCCGGACGCCATGGAAGGCCCGACGCCGGTTTCTGCTCTGATCCACGCAGCCACCATGGTTACCGCCGGTGTTTACATGATTGGGCGTATGAACGGTCTGTTTGCCATGGCTCCGGATACGATGATGACGATTGCTGTCGTCGGTGCGGCTACGGCAATTTTTGCTGCGAGTATTGGTCTGGCTCAGAACGACATAAAACGCGTCTTGGCTTATTCGACGGTTTCACAGTTGGGCTATATGTTCCTGGCTATGGGCGTCGGGGCTTTTTCCGCCGGTGTTTTCCACCTGATGACCCACGCCTTCTTCAAGGCTTGTCTCTTTCTTGGTTCGGGTTCGGTTATTCACGGAATGCACCATGGCTATCATCACGCCCATCTTCACGACGATCCGCAGGATATGCGCAACATGGGTGGCCTGCGCAAGAAAATGCCGATTACCTTCATCACCTTTTTGGTATCGACGATTGCGATCTCGGGCCTGCCTTTTTTCTCAGGCTTTTTCTCCAAGGATGAAATTCTCTGGTGGGCTTTTGGTTCAACCCGTGGTCACTGGTTACTGTGGTTGGTCGGCGCTGTTGCTGCGGGCATGACGGCTTTTTATATGTTCCGCCTGGTCTTCATGACCTTCTTCGGTGAGCAACGCACCCATGCTAAAGCCAAGGATCATATTCCGGAATCACCGCTGACAATTACCATTCCTTTGATGCTGCTTGGTGCTTTAGCGGTGATCGGCGGTTACGTCGGGGTGCCTGCGATACTGGGTGGTGCTAATCATATTCACCACTACCTGGAACCTGTCTTTGGCCACGCCATTGAACTCAACCAGATTGCTGCCCATGGAAGCCATGCCACCGAGTACACTTTGATGGCAGTGTCGGTCGGAATTGCGATTTTCGGGATTTTCCTTGCGTGGGTCATGTACATTAAAAACCCGGCCCTGCCCGCACGCTTTGTGGCGAGTTTTACGGGCCTATGGCGCACAATTTACAATAAATGGTATATCGATGAGCTTTATGATGCGGTTTTCGTCAATAATTGTAAACGGATTGGACTCTTCCTGTGGAAGGGTTTCGATGTGCGGATCATAGACGGGGTTGTCAATGGTTTGGGCTGGACCACGCGCACTATTGGTTCGGGCTTGCGCTTTACGCAGTCAGGGTTCCTGCATAACTACGCAGTGGCCATGGTGGTCGGTGTCGTGGTGATTGTCGGCTACTACATCTTGGGCAAATAAAGTTCTGTAGCGAATTGAGATAGAGCGACAAGGAGTGTTCCACATGGCCGATTACCTGCTAAGTTTAATGACTTTTTTCCCGTTGTTGGGGATGTTGATTCTGCTCTTCATCCCGCGCGACAACGACGGGTTGTTGAAAAGCTTCACCCTGGCAGTAACCCTGATCACCTTTCTGATCAGCTTGCCCCTCGCGTTTGATGACGTTTTTACTGTTTCCGGCGGCATGCATTATCGGGAATTTTACGAATGGATCAGCCTCGGCAGCTTTTTCACCATGAATTACAATGTCGGAGTCGACGGTATCAGCCTGTGGCTGGTGCTGCTGACCACCTTCATTATGCCGATTGCAACTCTGTCGACCTGGAAGGCTGTTGAAAAAAATGTCAAGGGGTTCATGGCGCTGATGTTACTGCTTGAAACCGCTTTAATTGGCGCTTTCATCTCCCTTGATCTCTTTTTGTTCTACATCTTCTGGGAATTGATGCTGATTCCCATGTATTTCATGATCGGTATCTGGGGCGGTAAAAACCGCATCTATGCGGCGGTCAAGTTTTTCATTTATACCGCCGTCGGTTCACTCTTGATGCTGGTCGCGATCATTTTTGTCTATTATTACGCCGTGAAAACCGGTGCACCCATTGAAGGCTTCGGGGTGCAAGAATTTTATCGCCTGTCGATCCCTGCAGAGGCACAGCACTGGTTGTTTTTGGCCTTTGCTCTGAGCTTTGCGATTAAAGTTCCCATGTTCCCCTTGCATACCTGGTTGCCTGATGCCCATACCGAGGCTCCGACCGCCGGCTCTGTCATTCTGGCCGCAATTATGTTGAAAATGGGCACCTACGGCTATGTGCGCTTCGCTATGCCCCTTTTCCCGGAAGCCTTGCAGACCTATCTTCCTTATCTGGCGCTGCTGTCTGTCGTTGGGATAATCTACGGCTCCTTGGTCGCGATGATGCAGGACGATGTGAAAAAGCTGGTTGCCTACTCATCGGTGGCCCACCTCGGTTTCGTCATGCTGGGTATCTTCGCGCTCAATATGCAAGGTATGGCCGGTGGCATGATTCAGATGGTCAATCATGGCGTTTCGACGGGTGCGCTCTTCCTTATTGTCGGATTTATTTATGAGCGGCGCCACACTCGTCAGATTTCAGAATTTGGTGGCCTTGCGCATAAAATGCCAATTTTCGCGACGATTTTCTTGATCATTACCCTGTCTTCCATCGGGTTACCGGGAACCAATGGCTTTGTTGGCGAGTTCCTGGCTTTGGTCGGGGCCTTTGAGTCCGGCTTACGTTGGTATGCCGTAGTCGCAACCACGGGGGTTATCTTTGCCGCAGTGTACATGCTGTGGATGTACCAGCGCGTGATGTTCGGTAAAATTACCAACCCTGAAAATGAAAAACTTAAAGATCTTTCGGCGCGCGAAATCATTCTCATGCTGCCGCTGCTGCTCTTTGTCTTCTGGATTGGTGTGTATCCCAACACCTTCTTCGAAAAGATGAACCCGGCGATGGAGCAATTACTCAATCAGGTTAAGTCGAAGCAGGTTGCAGTGGTCGAACCGATCCAGCCGGCCCTTACCAGAACTTTTGATAGCAAATAATTTACGCCTGAAACTTCAGTTCCAAAAAGGAGCTTTCGATGGAAAATCTGGTTCAAATCGCCATGCAGAACGTTAACTTGGCGGCAATTCTGCCCTCACTGGTTCTGTGCTGTTTTGGTATGGTGCTCTTACTGGTGTCAGTCTTCTCCAAGCGTGGCCGTACGACTCACATAGCCTGGATGAGCATCATCGCCCTGGCTGTGACCGCCCTGGTTACCATCTCGGGCTGGAATCATCCGCAACAAGGCTTTGCCGGGAGTGTGGTTCTTGACAATTTTGCCAATTTCTTCACGATTATCTTCATTATTGCCGCGGCCTTGACGATTCTCATTTCAGATGCTTATCTGCAACGCGAAGGTTATCCGGTTGGTGAATACTATCCACTGATTCTTTTCAGTACCGCTGGCGCCATGTGGATGGCCTCGGGTACGGATTTGATGACGATTTTCCTTGGACTGGAGGTTCTTTCCGTCGCCCTTTATGTCCTGGCGGGTTTTTTCCGCAACGATGTTCGTTCTAACGAAGCTGGACTCAAATACTTTTTTCTCGGGGCTTTTTCCACCGGGTTTTTGCTTTACGGGGCTGCCCTCCTCTACGGGGTTACCGGTTCGACCAAAATTGCGGTGATTGCTCAACAACTGAGCCAGTTGCCGAACGCGGCAACCAACCCGATGATGCTGGCCGGGGCTTTTCTGCTGTTGGTCGGTTTCCTCTTCAAGGTTGCGATTGCCCCATTTCATATGTGGACGCCGGATGTTTATCAGGGCGCACCAACTCCGGTAACGGCATTCATGAGCGCAGCCCCCAAAGCCGCAGGTTTCGCTGCCCTGTTGCGTATCACTATGATCAGCCTGGAAACTATTCAGCTCGATATCTCAGCGCTTTTCTGGATACTGGCGGTGTTAACGATGATTGCCGGTAACTTCATTGCCCTGAGCCAGACTAATATCAAGCGTATGCTGGCTTATTCCTCCATCGCTCACGCCGGCTATGCCCTTGTCGGGGTTGTCGCTTGGAATCAGGTGGGTATGTCTGCGATTCTCTTTTATATGTTGGTTTACACCTTCATGAATATCGGAGCCTTTGCCGTTTTGGTTCTGGCCGGTAAAAAAGGCGAAGAGAATCTGACCCTCGAAGGTTTCTCAGGGTTTGGCTACAAACGCCCCTTTCTCGGGGTTGCCATGTGTATCTTCTTGTTTGCACTGATGGGCATACCACCAACCGCAGGGTTTACTGGGAAATTTTTCGTATTTGCCGGCGCAGTCAAGGCTGGTTACATCTGGCTCGCGGTTATTGGAGTGCTGAATTCAGCAGTTTCCCTCTACTATTACCTGCGCGTTATCGTTTATATGTATTTTCGTGACCCTAAAGAAGATTTTGCTTGGGTCAAACTCGAAATTCCTGCGGTGGTCTCCATTGTTCTTGCCATTGCCGGGGTGTTGATTCTCGGTATTTTGCCTGGGCCGGTAATGGAACTCGCAAAAATGGCTGGATTCTGATTCACGTGATTGACATGTAAAAGCCCACCGGTGCAGATCGGTGGGCTTTTTTGCTTTGAGCGCTAAAAAGATGGCTGACTGATGAACCTGGGCACTTTTGTCGACAAATTAATTGCAGAGCGACAGCTTTATGAGTTGCAGGAGCCGGTAAATCCAGTGCTTGAAATGGCGGCTATAACCCAGATGGAGGGTAAATCGTCATCGAATATGGCACTGCTCTTCAACAAGGTTTGCGGTTCAAAAGTGAAAATGGTGACGAATCTGTTTGGCACGGAGCAGCGGATAGCCGCCGCTCTCGGCTGCCGAACTCTGACCGATTTCCGCGTGCGCTTACAGCAGTCTTTAGTAGAAATTAACCGCCCCGATTCCGCCACCGCTCTGCAAAAACTTACCCGCCAATCGCCGCGACAGCGGCTATCAGCGGCTGAGGCTACTGTTGAAAAGGATTTGTCCTTCCTGCCCCAGATGCGTTTCTGGCCGCAAGAGGAACGAACCTTTCTGACTTTGGCGGTGGTGATTACCCGGTCCGTTCGCGACAACAGCCAAAACTACGGGCTCTACCGGGTCGGGATTTCAGATGCAACAACTCTGACCCTCAATCTACTGCCTGGATCCCAGGGTGGTCAGCATCTGCGCGAATGGCAGGCGATTGCGCGTCCTATGCCTGTTGCCATCGTCCTTGGCGCTGATCCCAGCCTGATTTTTGCTGCCGCTGCAAGTCTGCCGCCTGCCTGTGACGAAAGTGGCTTCAGTTCTTTTGTGCAACGCCAGCCCTTTGCCTTTAGCACTGCGGCCAGTGTCCCCCTTGAGGTTCCGCAGAGCGCGCAAGTCGTCATTGAAGGCTGGATCCGAACCAACGAAGTCGAAAATGAAGGGCCGTTCGGGTGTTTTCTCGGCTCCTATGGGGGAAAAAATTTCTGTCCACTGGTTCAGATCAGTGCCATCTGCCGCTGCTCGGATCCGCTCATCGCCTTGACCTTGGCCGGCCCCCTTCCCACGGAAGACTGCTGGCTGGCACGGGCTAATCACGAAGTATTACGCGCCCGATTGGCAATTGACTTGCCCCATCTTGAGCTGCTGGATTTGCCCCTTGAAACCGCCTTCCATGGCCTCTATTATGTCCACAGCAGTCAACCGGAGCTTGGAGTTGCCGATATTGCTGCGCAGCTGCAAGACATTGGTTATTTTAATCGTCTGCAAATGCTGATTAAACTTGACCCTGATTCGCCGATGCCGACTGATTCCAACTGGCGTAAAATTTACATGGCGGCGCGGCCCGAGCAGATGTGGCGCTTGCCTTCAGCCGAGCTTGATGAGCTGTTGCGAAATACCCCGGCATCTCTGGGCTATCCGCCCGATTTGCTGCGCAAATCTGCTCAGCGTTTGTCTGAAATACACGACGCATATGCTCCAAACTAACAAGGAGAGCGGGTGACCAACGAACCACCCCAGGCAAACAGAATTTTGCAGCAGGTCTTTGGCTTCAGCCAGTTCCGTCCCTTGCAACAGCAGGTGATCGATCAGGTTACGGCTGGTGGCGACGCCTTTGTCCTCATGCCGACTGGCGGCGGAAAATCCCTTTGCTACCAGATCCCGGCCCTGCTGCGCCCAGGGGTTGGTATTGTGGTGTCGCCGTTGATTTCCCTGATGAAGGATCAGGTCGATGCCTTACGTGCCAACGGGGTGCGCGCCGCCTGTTTCAATTCCTCGCTGAATTCCGGGGAAGCCCGCCAGGTTCTGGAAGATCTGCATCAGCAAAAACTTGACCTCTTGTATGTCGCCCCCGAGCGCCTGACCAACGATGATTTTTGTCAGCGTTTGCAATCCCTTGACATCGCCTTGTTTGCGATTGATGAAGCCCATTGTATTTCGCAATGGGGCCACGATTTTCGGCCTGAATATCTGCAACTGGGCGAATTGCATCAGCGTTTCAATGGCGTGCCGGTTCTTGCCCTGACCGCCACGGCGGAAAAACAAACGCGGCTTGACATTCTCCAACGCCTGCGTTTGCATCGACCCTTGCAGGTTGTTGCCAGTTTCGATCGCGCCAATATTCGCTATACGGTTGTCGACAAACAACGCCCCTTTGAGCAGTTGCGTAAATTTTTAATTCCGCGCACAGACGAGGCCGGAATTGTCTACGCCTTGAGCCGTAAACGGGTTGAAGAAATTGCGGAAAAGTTACAGGAAATCGGCATCCGGGCTGCGGCTTACCATGCCGGGCTCACTGCCGAAACCCGCCGCGAGGTACAGGAACAATTCCAGCGTGATGATGTCCAGGTTGTCGTCGCCACAGTCGCTTTTGGCATGGGCATCGATAAGCCCAACGTGCGTTTCGTCGTTCACTATGATATGCCAAAAAATGTTGAAAGTTATTATCAGGAAACTGGCCGTGCCGGCCGAGATGGCCTGCCCGCCGAGGCCTTGCTCCTGTTCGGTTATGGCGATATCGCCATTGTGCGGGGTTTAATCGAAAAAGGCAGCAACCCGGAACAGGTGCGCATCGAAACGCAGAAACTTAATGCCATGAGTGCCTTTGCCGAAGGAACCACCTGCCGTCGGCGGGCCTTATTGGGCTATTTTGGTGAAACGCTGGCGCAGGATTGCGGCAATTGTGACATTTGTCTCGATCCTCCCCAAACCTATGATGCCACCGAAGATGCGCGCAAGGCGTTGTCCTGCGTTTATCGGGTCGGTCAGCGTTTCGGAGTTGGTCATGTCGTCGAAGTGCTTCGTGGAGGGCGCAGCGAGCGCATCAGCAAGTTCGGTCACGAAAAACTGACCACCTGGGGCCTGGGGCGGGAACAAAGTAATGAATATTGGAGTCATCTCCTCAAACAGTTGGTGCATTTGGGATATCTCGAACAGGATATGGCCAATTATTCGGTGTTGAAACTGACCGAAACGGCACGGCCCTTGTTGCGTGGTGAGATCAATCTTTTACTCGCCAGAGCGCGGGTTAAGACCGAGAAAAAGAAAAAAGCCCCACGTCGGGTGGTAGGGCTTGAATACGATGAACAACTTTTTCAGGTTCTGCGGGCCCGTCGCAAGCAAATCGCCGATCGTGATGCGGTGCCGCCCTATGTGGTTTTTGGTGATGCGACCTTGGCTGAAATGGCTGCAAGCCTGCCGACCAAAGCCGAAGATTTTTTGCTGATTAATGGGGTCGGCCAGCGCAAAATGCAGCGTTATGGTGCGGCATTTATGGAAGAAATTATCAATTATATCAGCCGCTGAAAACCAAAAACCTTCAGCTCGGGGATTGATCATGAAAATTGTTTCGTTCAATGTTAACAGCTTGCGCGCACGGTTCCACCAGCTACAAGCGCTGATCGAAAAACACGCGCCCGAGATTATCGGTCTGCAAGAAACCAAGGTCAACGACCCGGATTTCCCCCTGGCTGCGGTCGAGGCCCTCGGCTATCAAGTGGTTTATCACGGTCAGAAAACCCATTACGGCGTCGCGCTCTTGTCCAAACTGCCACCCCAGGCTGTACAAAAAGGCTTTGACGGCGAGCCTGTTGATCATCAGCGTCGCATGATTGCTGCAAATTATCCGCTCGCGGATGGCCGCACTCTGCGCGTTTTAAATGGCTATTTCCCCCAGGGTGAGAACCGCGATCATCCCACCAAGTTTGCCAATAAACGCCGATTTTACTCTCACCTGCAAGCCTGGCTCGAAAAATATGCCACGACTCAGGATCTGCTGGTTGTTATGGGCGACATGAATATTTCCCCTGAGGATACGGATATCGGCATAGGGGCAGAAAACGCCAAACGCTGGCTGCGCAGCGGTAAATGCAGTTTTCTGCCGGAAGAACGTGCGTGGTTGGAGAAAATCAAGACCTGGGGATTGATCGACAGTTTCCGGGCCCTGAATCCGGCGGTTGACGATCGTTTCAGCTGGTTCGACTATCGTTCGCGGGGCTTTGAAGACACCCCCAAGCGCGGTCTGCGTATTGATTTGATCATGGCAACGGCCCCGTTAATGAAAAACTGTGTCGAGACCGGAATCGACTACCAACTGCGTGGGCTGGAAAAACCCTCTGACCACTGTCCCATCTGGGCGGAATTTGCCCTTTAATCCCAACCTGTTAGCCCAAGTGAGGGCGCGCGGCATGAATCTCAACCAACACATTGAAGACTGGCTGACGACCCGCAAAGCGTCCTTTCAATCGGCTAATCGTCCCTTTGTTACCCTCGCTTATGCGCAAGGCTGGGGCGGTAGCATCACGACAAAGCAGGGGCAGGCGGTGGCACTGAGTGGCGCCGATTCAAGATGTCTGACTCACCAACTCCGAAGCCTTCATGATGGGCTTCTGGTCGGAATAGAGACTGTACTCTCCGATAATCCGCAGCTGACAGTAAGGGACTGGCCGGGGGAAAATCCGCAGCCCATCGTGCTGGATACCACGTTACGAATGCCGGAAACTGCACGCCTCTGCCGGCATCCGGATAAGCAATGTTGGATACTGACCACCCGCAGCCACTCAAATACGGAATATCCCGGTGCTGAAATCATCAGCCTGGAAGATACCGGTACCGCATCTGTCCCCTTGGATTCTGCCCTGCAACTGCTTTTAGCGCGCGGGATCAAGAGTCTGATGGTGGAAGGTGGCGCCAGGGTCATTTCGGCATTTTTGCGGGCGCACCTGGTTGACGTGGTGGTTCTGACCGTTGCTCCCTTTCTGCTCGGCGGTTACCGAGCCATCAATGACCTCGGCACCAATTCTCTGGACGAGTTGCCCTGTATCGACCCTCTGTTTACTCAACGTCTGGGCAAGGATCTCATCGTCTGGGGTGACATTCAATACGGTATCCGGGCATGATTACATGTCAACAACTCTGGTTTACCGCACCCTACGCGGTGGAATACCGCGAACAGGAACTTGGTGAGCCGGGACCGGATGAAATTCTGGTTCGCAGCCTGTGCTCGGCGATCAGCGCCGGCACGGAAATGCTGGCCTACCGCGGGCAGTTGCCACAGGATCAGGCCCTCGACGCGAGCATGAACTGCCTGAAAAACCGCTCTACGGCCTATCCCTTACCGTATGGTTATGCCAATGTTGGACAGGTTGAGGCCGCCGGGTATAAGGTCGATCAGAGGTTGATTGGTCGTCAAGTCTTCGCCCTGCAATCCCATGCGACCCATTATCTTTCTAAAGCGGGGGCGGTGGTGAATTTACCCGAGACCATCGACCCTGAAGCCGCAGTCTTTCTCGCCAACATGGAAACCGCGGTCAACCTGGTGCTGGATGCAAAGCCCGCGCTGGGTGAAAAGGTTGTGATTCTGGGGCAGGGGGTGGTGGGGTTGCTGGTCTCGGCAATTCTCGCACGTTTCCCACTCTCGGCCTGCTACACCCTTGATCCTTATCCGTTGCGGCGTGATGCAGCGCGCCACCTGGGAATTGAGCAGACCCTGGATCCCTATAGCGAAAAAGACCTGGCAACCATGACGGCGGAACTGCGTAAGACTCCCGGAGAAGGGGCCGACCTGGTTGTTGAACTGAGCGGTGCCCCCGCTGCCCTGAATCTGGCCCTGAAACTCTGTGCCTACACGGGGCGGATTGTAGTCGGCAGCTGGTATGGGAACAAACCGGTGACCCTGGATCTGGGTGGACGCTTTCACCGGGAACGGATCACAATCATCAGCAGTCAGGTCAGTTCCATCAGCCCTGAACTCACCGGACGCTGGGATCGTGAGCGGCGTTTTGCCACGGCCCTGGAATTGATCGGGTCGATCAAACCGCAACAGTTGGTAACTCACAGGATGGCATTCACTTCAGCGCATGAAGCCTACCGGCTGCTTGACGAATCCCCTGACAAGGCCCTGCAGGTGATTCTTACCTACGACTGACAATCTTTACTCTGGAGGTTTTGATATGTACAGCATCGCGGTCAAGCGTGATTTTATCGCCAATCACTTTCTCATCGGTGGCGACTGGGGCCGCGAAAATCAGCCCCATGCCCATCATTACGTGCTTGAAGTGAGCGTCACGCACGGAGAACTCGACCCGCATGGTTATCTGGTGGATATTGTCGATATCGAATCGGCACTGACCCTGACGGTTGACTATTTTCAGGACCGCCTGCTGAATGACCTGTCGGAATTTAACGGACTCAACCCGAGCCTGGAACATTTTTGCCGGATCATCTGGCAGAAATTGCTGGCGGAGGTCAACCCACCCGGCGCCGGAACCCTGTGCGTCAAGCTCTGGGAAAATGACAGCTGCTGGGCCTCTTACCAGCAGCCATATTAAGCGCCCCCGATGCATGTCGGCCTGCTGATTTACGGTGATATTAACAGCCAGAGTGGCGGCTATCTCTATGATCGGCAGCTGGTCTCCTTCCTGCAGCGCCAGGGGGACCGGGTCGACATCCTCAGCCTTCCACAAAAAAGCTATGCCCGTGACCTTCTCTCCAGAGGCATTCCTGAAGCGATCTGCTGCGATCCGCTGGATATCCTCATCCAGGACGAACTCGTTTATCCGCGCGTATTCACGCGGAATTCCACGCTGAAATCCCGTTTGAACTGCCCTATTGTCTCCCTCGTTCATCTGCTCGACAGCAGTCGGCCGCAACCCTGGCCGCGGCGTTGGCTGGCCCGGTGGGCGGAAGGTCGCTATCTCAACAGTGTTGACGGCCTCATCCTCAATAGCCGCTATACCCGACAGAAGGTTGGCGAACTGCTCGCCGGTGATCTTCCGCCGCACATCATTGCCGTCCCCGCGGCCGATCATCTGCTGCCGCCCGCTTCTGAACGGCTGGCAGACAGCCCCGCTGACAAGAGTCCGGAGCTGAAGATTCTTTATGCCGGCAATGTCATCCGCCAGAAGGGTCTGCACGTTCTTCTGCAGGCTCTTGAGAGGATGGACTGCGGTTGTTTCAGGCTGACCATCGCAGGCCGCCTCGACATGGAACCTGCCTATGTGAAGCAGCTCCGGCGACTCATAACCCGCCGTCATCTCAGGCAGTCGATAGAATTTACCGGGCCACTGAACAGCAACGCGTTGACTGCCTGTTACCAGCAGAACGATCTCCTCGTCCTCCCCTCGGTGCATGAAGCCTATGGTATCGTCTTTATCGAAGCCCAGGGCTTCGGGCTTCCCGTTATTGGCACGCGTGCCGGCGGGGCTGCTGAGATAGTTCAACATGGATCGAATGGCTACCTGATCGAACCTGGGGACAGCAACGCCCTTCGTGACATGCTGATCTTGCTGAATCATGATCGAGACCTGCTCAAACGCATGAGCAGCAACGCCCGCAACTATTACCGGCAACACCCGACCTGGGATGAGAGCTGCGGGAAAATTCGCGCTTTTCTGATCACGACCATTCAAGGGGAAAGACATCACTCATGCTAGACGAAACCTTTGACTACCCGGAATACCTGGCCATCAAGCAGGCGATCGATGATCGCAGCCTGAACCCCTCGGTTTGGCAGGCCTTGACGGTGGCGCTGAAGTCTCAGAGCGGCAACCCTGCATTCAGGATCCTGGAAATCGGGGCGGGAACCGGTTCCATGATCATCCGTCTGTTGAATGCGAGACTGCTGGGCCATTGCCAGTATTTTGCCGTTGAACTCGAACCTGGTTTTGCCCGGGTTGCTGAAACCACAGTGTCCGTTTGGGCCGGAACCCAGGGCTGGAGGATGGAAGTGAGCGCTCCGGCGCATTGGATCTTGCAAAAAGAGGAGCAGGTGATCGAAATCCAGTGGCTGAGCGCTGATATCCTGGAGCTTGCCTCAGCTTTTGCGCCCGGATATTTTGATCTGCTGATCGGTCATGCCATTATTGATCTGCTGCCTGTCCCTGCGTGTCTGCCGGGCTTGCTGAATCTGCTCAAACCGGGCGGGGGCTTTTACTTCAGCCTGAATTTTGCCGGAGTAACCAGCTTCTCACCCTTCGACCCCCGCGACCTTAAGCTAACCGCGACCTATCACCAGGACATGGATAGCCGTTTTCCTGACTTGAATTGGCGGGCCAGCCAGACCGGCCAGCTGCTGGGCGGTTGGTTGCAGGAGCAGGGACATCTGGTCCTGGCCGCAGGGGATTCCGACTGGCAGCTCTCCTCACAGCCCACGCCGTCCGCTAAGGATAACCGCTTTATCGGCCAGATCCTGGAGACCATGGCGAAAGCGCTGGCCGGGCAGCAAGGTCTTAAGGAGTGGCTCACGCTGCGCCGCCAGCAAGCTGATTCAGGAACCTTGCGATTTTTTGCCGCCAACCGCGATTACTTTGGCCGAACCCGCCTGGTGGATACGCCGCAGGGCAAAGAGTCCGACCAGCAGTACGGCCATATCACGTAATCTCATCATCGCAATAACCGCGGCGGCACCGGCCAAGGGCAGACCAAGGGTGGTAAAAGCCCAGAAGATTGCGGCCTCCAGGGTGCCGATCCCGCCCGGCAGGGGCAATAAAAAGGCGAGGCGCATGGCCACCATCAGCAACACCAGGCCAATAAAGCCGGGTCTTATAGCGAAAAACCCTAAGAGCAACCAGACTTCAACGATCATCCCGCCCCAGCCCAGTAGCGAGAGCAAAAACGCCCGGCCCAGGGCGGGCTTTTCTGCCCGGATCACCTTGCGCAGGCGCGCGGCGAGATCTTCCCAGTGACCATCGATCCGGGCCAATTGGGGGCTATGCTGCCAAGGTTGAGCCAATTTTTTTATTCCGGCAGAGATTTTTCCCTGAGGTGAAATCAAGAACCATCCGCTCAGTGAGAGTACCAGAAACATCAGCGCCAGGGTCATGGCTGGGGCTGACCAGCCGCCGAGATTCAGTGTCGGGGTCAGCATCAGGACGCCCAGCCCCAGGAGCAGAACGGCAAAGTTGACCCAGAGTTCAAAGAACCTGTCGATGGCAACAGAGAGAACCGCCAATTCCCCCGGCGCCGAGAATTTTTTCCACAGCCAGTAGATCTGGAAGGGTTCACCCCCAAATTGGGGGCCCGGGGTGATAAAACTGATCAACTGCCCGGCCTGGCGCAGCAGGAACAGATGGTTGAAAGTGATATTCAGTTTTACTGCAACGCACAGGCAGTGCCAGCGCAGAACATAAACCAGAATGATCACCAGATTAAGGAGCGACCAGAGGCCCCATTGCGCCAGAGAGACTCTTGATACCGATTCCAGGAGTGTGACTAATGGCAGGCTCTGGCCTATCCAGAAGATCAGCGCAAAAGAAAAGAGCCAGGGAAGCGCCTGAACGATCCTGTATCTGTTCATGAAGCACCATCATAGCGATTTACCCAGTCCTCATCCCATCGCCACCAACTGAAATGACCGGTTCCCAGCACCAGAATCCACACCGTAATCGGCAGAACCAGGCCATCGACCAGAGTGACCAGTTGTGATGAGTTTTCCGCGCCGAGCAGCAGAAGCAGCACCAGAGCCACAGCTCGGCCCATGATTCCGAGCAGGATCAGCAGGCCGCAGGCGAGCATGGCCCCCAGGATCAAGGGACTCTCCGACAGGCTGGAATGACGAAATAGCCCAGTCAGCAGCAAGCCGGCCAGCAACAGGCGCAGGGTCGGCTGGGTAAAAAGATAGATGCGCTTTTCACCGCGCTTGAGAACCTCATGCGTGATAACGGATTCATCGGATATCCTGCCGCTGACGAGCAGCCAGTCGATCAGAAACCCGCATAAAACTGGCAGCATAAAGGCGAAGCCGGCAATGTGGGTGGCTGGTGGTTGAAACACCGGGAATAACACCACGGCAATAAAGCCCATCTGGAAGCCGGCGATGGCGCGGCGGGAAAGTTTGGGCTGGAGGGGAAACAGGGGCAAGGCGTTGTTCTGCCGGTAGCTGAGGCCCCACCGGAACAGGTAATAGGCACAACTGACCAGCAGATAGGACCAGTGAATCTTGCCGTAGCAGACGGCCAGCAGCGGCGCAATCGCCAGCCCCAGAGCATCGAAAACCGTATCCAGCTCCATTCCCATCTGGCTGACCTGACCGGTCTTGCGCGCGGCAAAGCCATCGATCCGATCAATAATGGCTGCTAGGCCATAGAATCCGGCGGGCATCAAGGCCAGAACCCCCGCTGGTGCGTGTTGAAACAAAAACCCCCCGGTGCAGGCGATGAGCCAGCCACGCACAATGGTCAGCCGATTCGCCAGCCCCAGACGTGGATACAGCACTGCTTCAGGAGATTTACGGTTCAAGGGGAGAGAGTGTCTGGCCTGGTATGTCACCAGCATCCAGAGCAAGCCGGCCTGCCCCAGCCATTGTGCCGCCGATAGCCAGGACCAGACAGCCGCCAGCACCAGTCCGGTGAAGGCCAGAACAATCCAGCCACAGGTTGAAACACGTCTGAACTCACCCCATGTCGCGACAATGACTGGCGGGTCTTCAGGGGGAAGCGGCATAGTGTTCTTGGGTCGACGCATAATGTGACCTTAAGGATGCCGTGACCGCAAAGCAATCGAAAAATTTGTCACCGAGGGACGAATATCCTGGGGCGCAGGTCATGACGGAAATTTCCACACCAGGTATTCTCAAGAAATTCCGGAATGCCAGTCGCCGGTTTTTTCTCGGATATCGAGATCTTTTTGCCAGGATAAACCAGACGTTAGTTGGTATATTTTATCACCTCATGTTCCCCTTGTTTTTTTGAAAAATTGTAGCTATTCAGCTCTTTCCTGGTCGAGAGACATTAACATGCAAAAAAGCTTGCTCGCGCAGAGCCGCAAAGAAGGGCAAAACCCTTTCAGAGCAAAGAGCACAAAGAACGGATTAAGCTAGTACCCTATAACACATAATCTTTCGCATCTTGCTGGTTATTTTCCGCGTCAGCTGCGTTATGATAATCGCTGTTTAGCTATGGCTAGGCAGCGATCATCATGCCTTACTGACACGAAAAATCCCTGCGCAATCTTACGAAATCCTATGC
>Ga0210015_1000649_pt1 | contig 36194 bp, 36 predicted proteins | sample CryGeymeta201522_FD_185471 | JGI IMG/M metagenome (GOLD analysis project Ga0210015, IMG submission 185471) | Groundwater microbial communities from Crystal Geyser aquifers in Utah, USA - Crystal Geyser metaG 2015-22 (SPAdes) (version 2) | ecosystem: Environmental > Aquatic > Deep subsurface >...
AAATCGGACTCGCAGAGTCCGCGCCGATCGTACCCCGGCCCAAGGTGACAGCATGCCGAACAGACCGGCCGACCATTGGCGCGCTCGGCAACCTCCACCTCCAGCTCGGGAGCCTCGGCTTTGCCCGCCCAGCGCACCTTCGCATACACATCGGACTCGCAGAGTCCGCAACGACTTGAACTTCTGGACCCGATTCAGGATAGTCTTGAGTTGCATCCCGGTCTTCTTCCTCTGAGTGATGTTTGGTTGATACTTACATCCTCTCAGAGTTGGAGCCGGGATGCATCTTCGGACTCTGTGAGTCCGCCTAGAACCGATCTCACGACTTCAATCGGTAGCCATCAATGGCACCGATCCCTCGATTTCTACCCACAAATTCTGCTGAGGAGCCCAATTAAACAGGGGCCCCGGGGAACAGGGACCTTTCGCCTTTGAGGGCGTTGCCGTGTTCGACGGATTATATTTGGCCAAATCAACTAACCAAGTGGACGATGCGAACCCATCGTCCGCTTTTTTTCGCCTACTCACCGTGACTCTCTACATTCTGGTTCTGCTCGGTGTCTTCTGGATCACCCTCCAGCAGGTGGAAAGCTACGACCTATGGTTCCACCTCGCAACGGGGAGGTGGATTGTTGAGCATGGGCGAGTTCCTCGTACCGATCCTTTTTCCTTCACTGCTCCCGGTCCGTGGCAGGCTCATGAGTGGCTGTCGGAGTGGGTATTCATACGCGTTTTCGATTGCTGCGGTCTTCTCGGGCTGGTGATTGTCAAAGCATTTATTCTGGCAGTCGCATTCTCCCTCTTGTTCCGCTTGGTCGCTCGACCATCCCGATTCCCAATTTTCTCCGCGTTACTGGTTGCGGTGGGGCTTACTGCCTCCTGGGGATCGTTGGACGTACGACCAGAGGCGTTTTCCCTTCTTCTCTTCGTGGTCTGTGCGTGGATCTGGCGGGACCTGGTCGAGCATCGGGGTCAGTCACGCCTGTTGCTTCTGCTTCCTCCTATCATCGTCCCGTGGGTTAATCTGCACGGCGGGTTTGTGGCCGGCCTGGCCGTCTTTGGAGTGGGACTTGCTGTGGAGTGGATGAGAAAGCTCTTCGGCAGGGATGAATGCTGGGAGTACCGATCCCTGGGGAAGACGACAGCGACGTGGTTGTTGTCTATCGTGTCTGCCCTGGTAAATCCATATTCTTTCCGCGCCCTAACGTACCCGTTTGAGTATCTGGTGGGGAGTCACCAGTACGCTACCACCCGGGTGATTGAGTGGCTTCCGCCGGAGCTGTCGCGACTCCCGGGCATCGCCTTTCTCGCTCTGTGTTTCATGCTGGTTGCACTCATCCTGATTCACCGAAGGAGATTGCCGTGGAGTTCTGTCTCCATCGTGGTTCTATTCGGTATCGCTGCCGCGCTGCATCGGCGGCATATACCTTTCTTCGTTATCGTGGCCCTTCCGTTGATTGCAGCTCTCCTATCGACCTCGTGCCGGGGCTCTGCTTTAGAGATATTGCTCCATCCCAGGCTTCGATTAATCGCCGGCATCCTGGTCTGGACAGCTTGTGTCTTCGGCGTCGTCTGGAAGAGCGACGTGCGAACGCGATTGTTGAGCAACCCATTGAGAGATGACCTCTATCCCGTTGCCGCCGTTCAGTTCTTGCAGCAGAATGAGCTGCCGTCCCACGTCTTCTGCCAGTATCGTCACGGAGGGTTTCTTATATGGAACCTCTTCCCGCGCTATCGGGTTTTTGTCGATGGGAGGGCCGACGTATACGGGGAGCAGTTGCTCCGCGAATACGACGCGATCATCACAGGTGAAAGCGGGTGGGATCGACTGCTCACGTTGCGCGGCGCTTGCCTGGCTTTGATTCCGCGAGATGAAAAGCTGACACCGAAGATTGAGGACGATGGACATTGGGAGCGTGTCTATCGAGACGCGGCCACCGACGTGTACATTCGGTCCTGCGAGGAATCCGGCGCGGCGCTGTTCAAGTGGAGACGCGACGAACTTGTGTACCCACGGGATGCGGACGCGTATTTCTACCGAGGGCTGAGTTGTTCCGAGCGCAATCTTTACGGCAGAGCAGAGCAACACTGGAAGACTTGCCTGGAGATTGACCCTCACCATGCCGACGCCTACGCGAATCTCGGCACCATCGAGGCGCGGCGAGGCAGACTCGACGAGGCACTTCGTCTGTGGATGAAGTCGATTGACTTGAGCAATTACGAAGATCCAGAAATCCGCATCAACATCGGGAAGGCACTGGATCAGCAAGGCGAGCACGAGAAGGCGCGTCACTGGTACCGTGAGGCCTTGCGGATTGATCCCAGTCTATCGGAGTCCCAACAACGGCTGGACGGCCATCAGTGATTATGTCCGGTCTCCCTCTGGTCGTGGCCCTCGTGCGTCTCGGACGGCTGGGACGATGGAGGCGATGGAGGGCGCATTTCCCCTGAGGTCCCTTGGCGGTTTGGCTCGCTTGGAGGCGCGGGACTCTCGGCGATCTGCTTCAGTGCGCCCGGCCCAAGCCCGGCGGGAACGAGTTTCCCGTCAACGTAGAAAGTTGGCACCGAGTTGATTTGCAGGCCGTTCGCGGCCTGTTTGTCCTTCTCAACCCTCGCGAGAACCTTGGGCGACGCGATGTCAGAGCGAAATTGGCCAACATCCAGTCCCAGTCGTCTGGCGTATCCCTCAAGTTGCCGGCGGTCAAACTTGGCCTGATTCTCGTAGAGCAGTTCTCCCATCTCAAAGAATTTCCCCTGTTCCGCTGCCGCTTCCGCTGCCAGGGCGGCCTCCAACGCCTTGGTATGGTTCACCAATGGTTGGTGACGATATACCCAGCGGATGCGCTTGGCGTTCTCGTCGGCTTGGAGGAAGTTGTAGAGTTCCAGGTAGTGCTCTTTGCAGCGGGGGCACTCAAAGTCGGAGAATACAACGAGGGTGTGAGGTGCGTTCACATTCCCAAGTATATGGTTCTCCTCACCGAAAAGGTCGGGGAGATTGACCATCGGCGCTGCGGTCGGGAGCGGCGGCCGCACCATGGAACTCCCGCGCACTGCCGTAAACAGGGCAACTCCTACCACCACCAGGGCATATTTGCGGTCCATCAGGTAGTGGGCCAGGGCGGGGTCGCGCTCGACGTCGTTGCGCTTTCTAATGAGAAACGTCAATGGGACCAGAAGCACGCAGATGCCCGCGGACACGAGGCACCACGTGCAGTATGCTCGGATGACAAAAGCCGATATGCCGGTCAGTGCGATGGACACCGCGGCGGCGATGAGGGAGAGAGTAACGGCGAGCTTCAGCACGGGTTCCCTTCGCCTTCCCAGCCACTCCATCAGGACAAGGACCGTGATGCAGACATAGAACACAAGCCCGAACGCGGCGGTAGGGATCGACCCCACCTGGGCGTAGAGGCTCTGTTGAACAGCGTCACACTCGTGACCCATACAGGACACGTGGGCGCCGCGCAGGTGTGCCAGGGTCAGATAGCCAGTGACCAGCGTCCCGCCCAGAGAGAGTAGCAAAGTGAGTTTCCGTACCATCGTTCCTCCTGCCTGTTCTGTAATACTCGTTGAGACGGAGATCCAAACCCGGTGTCCCCATGCCTTAAGGCCGGAACCGAGGGAGCGGGTATGTTTTCCTCGTTCACGAGTATGCGCTCGATGCTCGCGTGCCAGTCACTCTTTCTTGGCAAAGAACTCGCGCACGAAATCCGCCTGTGATTCCCGGCTTTTCTGCTTGTCCTTCAACGCGCCCAGACTCTCGATATCCACATAGAGTTTGTTGACTCCTTCCATGTCCAATCCGCTCAGATTCAGCACAAGCCAACCCAAGCCGGAATTGTTGCCGCCGTGGGAGTAAGTGATATCCATTCGTTCAGTGGGAAATTCCATCGGTCCCTCCTGAGCCGTACATGGTTGAGAGGAGAGGGTCACGATCCCTCGTGATCCCCGCCTCGTATTGCTCTTTTGCGACAGAGATTTTACACGAAAATCAAATATTGCTCAATTGCAGTCAGCGAGAGTGGCGTGTCTGAAGTTCCCTCCCGATTGTCGTTGCCCCGCACGCGGTGATATAATAGCCATCATCGTCAATCAATGGCCCGCGATTTTGTCCGGGCCACATGCAACGCATACTCTCTAACAACAAAGGAGATGGAAGTACATGCAGTCAATTGAGGAAACCGCAAAAACCGTAGACGAAGCCGTTGCGCGGGCTCTGGAAAAGTTGCAGGTTAGTCGTGAAGACGCCGAAGTGGCGATACTCGAGGTCACGAACAGGAGTCGCCTATTTGGTTTTCTGGGTCAGCCGTCGGCGACCGTACGGGTAACAGTGAAAAGGAAGAAGGAGAAGCGACCCCCTGTACCGGAAAGGGAACTTATTCCCGAACCATCCGTTGGGCCGGAACAACCGTCCACCGACGAGACCGACCCGTTCGAGGACGATGTAGTGGAAGTGGAAGTGGAAGCGGACGACGCGGCTGAAGATGAACGGGTGTATGAGGATGCGGAGCCGGAGTATTCTAAAGTTGATGACGTTGAGTCTGCGCCACTGACGATGGGCCCACCCTCGGAATATGCAGAAAACGCGTGCGCGTTCATCACAGATATCCTGAGCAAGATGGATGTCGATGCCAGTCCGGAGTTCCGTGGGGAAGATGAAAGGAACGTGTACATCCAGTTGGTGGGAGAAGACTTGGGGATACTCATTGGGAAGCACGGCGCCCACATAGACGCTCTGCAGTACCTTGTCAATGTGATACTCAGCAAGGACCCGTCTCTCCGGAAAAGGGTCGTCCTTGACGGCGGAGGCTACCGCGAACGGCGCGAGGCCGCTCTGGTCGATCTTGCCAGATCGACAGCCGCGAGGGTGAAACGGACGGGAGCCAGCATTCGCTTGGCGCATCTGCGGGCCGATGAGCGAAGGATCGTCCACATGTCCCTGCAGGACGATCACAGCGTTCGCACCTACAGCGAAGGAGATGAGCCGGACCGCGGACTCGTCATCGCGTCTGCCAGAAAGGGCGAGGACCAATAGTAGGTCCTTGAGGCAGTTCCCATGCCAGACCACGACACGATTGTCGCCATTGGTACCGCAGCGGGAGAGAGCGCTCTGGGAGTTGTCCGGCTCTCTGGTCCACTTTCCTCGAAAATCATGGAAAGGCTTTTTGTTCCTGCGGCGCCCAACGCTTCTCTGATTCCACGGGTCGCGCATCACGGACGCGTCCGAGATCCCGCTTCCTCCCGGGTCATCGACGAAGTGCTCGTCTGTTTTTTTCCCTCACCCGCGAGCTATACCGGCGAGGACGTGCTGGAGATCAGCGGACATGGCAGCATGGTGGCTCTCCGACTCATCGTCGATGTGTGCCGTGGACTTGGGGCGCGCATGGCCGAGCCGGGAGAATTCACGAAGCGCGCTTTTCTCAACGGGAAACTCTCCCTGGATGAAGCCGAAGCAGTGGCGGACGTGATCTCCGCCCAGTCCGACGCGAGTCTGCACGCTGCCCAGCAACATCTTTCCGGAGCGTTTGCGGCGGCCGTCGAGGACCTGCGAAGTCGCATCACCCACCTGATGGCTCACGTAGAGGCCTCTCTCGATTTTCCCGATGACGAGATTGAGGCCATCGGCGGAACCCAGCTCGCGTCGCAGGTCCATGGGATCGCCGATACCGTTTCCGGTATTCTCGACACCTTCCAGCATGGTCGCATCCTGAGAGAAGGTCTCAATCTCGTGCTCGCGGGGCCGCCGAATGCGGGGAAATCGAGCCTCCTCAATGCCCTTCTGCGGTACGAACGCGCGCTTGTGACTCCCATTCCCGGCACTACCCGGGACACGGTGGAGGAGTCTCTGCTCATCAAGGGGATTCCCGTCAAAGCCATTGACACCGCGGGGCTGCGCGTCAGCGATGATCTCGTCGAACGTCTCGGCGTTGAGCGTGCCAGGAAACGAATGCAGGAAGCCGACATCGTGATTCTGGTGTTGGACATGTCAGAGGACCTCTGTCCGGAAACCGAAGAATTCCTCATGAACGCTCTGCCGAGAGAGCCGGCAAAGATTCTGTGCCTGAACAAGATGGATCTCCCACGGAGACGGGGCGAGAACGCGGATACGCGAGAGTTTGCCGCAGTCGTTCCAACATCCGCATTAATGGGCGAGGGTATCAATCTACTGGAAGCCGCGGTCGCCGATGTTGTTTCAGCGGCAACGCCGCAACGCGGTGAGGAAATGCTGATAGTCGCGCGGTTGCGGCACAGAGAGCTATTGGAGGCGGCCAAGGGCTCATTGGTCCAGGCACTCAAAGCGATGTCCACCGGCGCGCCGCTTGATTGCGTCTCCATCGACCTGCGGGATGCATTCAACAGCCTCGGACAGATTTCCGGAGGAGACGGTACGGAAGACCTGCTGGACGCAATTTTCAGCGAGTTTTGCATCGGGAAATGAGAGGCGCCGGAACTCAGGATGGGGAGTTTCGTCTGATCGAGTGTTCATTGATTGCTGTGCGGATGAAGGATTGAGATGACTCGAGAGACACGATCCGTTCTTTTGCTGATCCTGGCGGTTCTTGTGCTGTGCCCCGCGCGCCCCGTTCGGGCCGGTCTGTTTGATCTGAGTTGGAAGGACGAGCAGAAGATCGGCGAGGACATGATTCGAGAACTCAAGAAGGAATATGACATCTATCAGGACTGGGAGATCACCGCGATTGGTGAAGTCCTCGCGAAGGCGAGCGACTACCCCGACCGCGTCGCGGAATTCTGGGTCTTCCCCGATCCCTCGTACAATGCGTTTGCACTTCCGGGCGGACACATCATGATAACTGAGGGTTTGCTCGAAGCTCTGGAGACGCAGGACGAGATCGCGTTTATCCTCGGGCATGAGATCACGCACGCCGCACAGCGGCACATCGCCTCGGAGGTGAAGCGAAGCAGGGAGAATTCCGCGTTGGCCTCACTCCTCCTCATTGCCGTCGGAGCAAATACCACATGGTGGAGGGTTGGCGATTTTTTCAACTTTGCGGTGATGAATCAATACAGCCAGAAGAAGGAGCGCGCGGCTGATGATGGTGGTTACTCACTCACCACTCACGCGGGGTTTGATCCGGAAGCAGCGGTCTCATCTCTGGCGAAGTTGAGGGAGAAGTATGGGGACGGCCCCAAGGCTTTCAACAAGTTGTTTGGCACCCATCCACTGCTTCGGAGTCGTGAGAAGAGAATTGAGAAGCGCCTCGACCGGGCCCCCACCGACACCCCGGCGCCAGAGATCGTCCCCCCCACGGTGGAGACAGGTCTGCCGATGATTGAGGTGAAGCTGCTGCTCACAGAGCCAAAGTTGAGGGACCTGAAGAAGAAAGGGAAAGCGGACGAGTCCTCAAAATTTGCGGAACCCGACTATTCCTGGGATGACGAAGTGGGCAAGCAGTTCCAGGTTGCGCTAACGACCGCGCTGGACAAGTCTGAGAAATTGGTCATTCTCCGGCAGTGGCAGCTCGTTCGTCCCGATGACCGTCCCCGCCCCGATTTCACACTGACAGTGACTAGCCAGGAAGTCGTCCGCAAGGGAGGCAAGGAGAAGCCCGTTACCTCCATCGATGTGTCGGCGAGACTGGTTGACAACCGCAGCAACAGCGCCACTTGGGAACGAGATTATGCAAAGTATGACGCCGACACCCACAGAAGGGAAAAGGGGAAAGCGATGGGCGCGCTCTCGCGTGATATCGCCATTGATGTTAGCAAGGTGTTGGTTGGGGAGACTCTCGACCCGGCGCCCAAGTAGCCGCACCATTGCGCATCGACACAGGTCCCGTGCGATCCGTTCATCTCGCCGAAAGACCCTCTGCCCTGATCTCGCGAACGGCACGTTGGCGGCATACGCAGTTCTGCTGACCGCGCCTCTCGGTGTGTCTGTCCCTGCCATCGCTGACGGGCCGATAGGCGTATCCAAAACATCGTTGAAATTTGTGGACTCCCTTCAGAAAATCCTGCGCGAACCCAGTGGAGATTCGGCGAAGCCAGGGAAGTTCCGGTTTCCTCCTCTCGCAGAGAACTGCGACCTGTTCGCTGTTCGAAACGAATTTGAGTGTTTCCAGATCGTCATCTCCAATAACGGACGCGTCCCCTTCGACAATGTAACGGTTTCGGTTCTGCCGACGGTCACCCACGTGGACGCCCCAACCTGCGACCTCTTCTGGGAGCATTACGTCTTTGTGAGCAATCCGTCCGGGAACGCAACCGACGTTCCCATGTGGTACCCGGATGCGCTGATTCCGTTGCGTGTGCAACCGCGAAGAACCGTCGGGGCAGGGGACACCGAAGTGGTATGGGTGAGCGCCCACGTTCCAGAATTGGCAACGCCGGGTGATTATCCTTTTCAGGTACTCGTGACGAACGGCTCCGGCGGACGCGTTGCCACTGGACGGATTTACATCCACGTGCAGAATGCCGCGATTCCGGTGACGCGTCACTTTAAGGCAACGGGTGCGCTCTACTATGAGATCGTTCGGGATTACTACAACAAACACTACCGGAAAGGGCAACCTCTCTATCAGCGAGATGATCCTGAGTGGATCGCAATACGGAAGACGATGTATGAGTTCATGCTCGAGTACCGTTTCACGCCGTACGACCTGCCAGTTTCACAGGCATCGTCCGAAGCGGAGGAGTACCGGAGTGACCCTCGGGTGAACTGTTTCCGGCTGCCGTGGATCGGAGAAGACGACGGACACTTTCGAGAGACAGTCAGCGCGCTCGCCCGGCACAGTGCGCTTCCCGGCGCGTACTACTATCAGTCGGATGAACCAGCGGTTCCCCAGTTTCCCAGTGTCCTACAGCTCGCAGATCGCCTGCGTTCAGTCAACCCCAATATCCGCCACCTTGTAACGATTGAACCAGTCCTCCCTTTGGCAGGCGGTGTCGATATATGGTGTCCCAGCATTGGCAGCCGGTTGACGAACGGTTCGATGAATTTCCATCGGCTGCGACTTCGTCGGAAACAGGGCGAGGAAACGTGGTGGTACACCATGACTGTCCCTCGGTATCCGTACCCCACGTGGCTGATTGATGACGATGCCATTTCTCACCGCATCTTCTTCTGGATGTCGTCGCTCTACGGATTCACGGGCTGCGTGTATTCGATGGTTCACGGTTGGAGCGATGATCCGTACTCCTACGTGCAGAGCTTCCTTGGCTCCAATGGAGATGGACTGCTGATATACCCCGGCGAGCCTCTTGGCTCGAAGGAGCCATTCCCCAGCATTCGTTTGATGACGATCCGAGACGGACTTGAGGACTACGAACTGCTGTCCCAGCTTTCTCCACAGGAGCGTGAGACGGCCTGCCGCGCGTTAGTTCAGGACCTGACGCGCTGGAGCCGACCTCCTGAAGCGCTTGAGGGAATTCGTCGACGCGCTGTGGACAGGATCGGCGGTAAGCGACGCGGATTGGAGGCAACCAACTACCAGCAGCCCGACTGGACAAGCCCGCAGGTCGTTGTCAATGTACCTGCCGCGTCGCAACCGCCGCAGGTCGATGGTGTGATGAGTGCGGGAGAATGGGACGACACTGCAAGGCTGTATCCCCTCCTGAAGTCCAATGGACTTGCCCCTGCAAAGGCGCAAACGCGCGCGCGCATAACCCGCGGCAAGGACAGTCTCCATGTTGCGGCTCGGTGTGAGTTGCCCACGGAGGAGACGGCAGAACCACTCAAGCAACAGTGGTTTGCCTTGGCTGTCGATCCCGGGCGGCGGAAGAATCGCTACTTCTTCTTTGTGGTGACCGCCAAAGGGAGCAGCCACACCGAACTGCGCTCTGAGAACGGTATCGACCCTACCTGGGGTGTCCCCTGGTCACGCAAGGCGCGCTTCGCAGGGGATCACTTTGTTGTGGAGATGGAGATCCCCTTTTCCAGCCTTGGCCGCCGTCCCGGGCGCGGTGAGGTGTGGGGTTTTAATTTGCTCCGACGCTCTCTCGACGATTTCAGCAGCTATCAGGCGGACTACGGTGATGTGACGCTAATGCCGGGTCTGCGCTTCAAGTAGCCCCGCTGGCTGAATGGCGGCGCTGGGAGGATGGACGGCCATCCCATCATCGCGTTGTGCACTGCCGTCGGTGGGACGGTCGTCGCACGCATCCACGGGACTCGCACGGAGCCGAAGAATCCGCCCGTTCTATATCGGTGGTGTCCAGTGTCTATGTCGGGATTCCGGGTTAGCTTTTTCCGGGGTGAACACAGCCGCTGATTATGGTATCATGGAATCGATTCTATAGCAGAGAAGGGATTACGATGAAATTTGCCGTTCTTGTCGTATTTTGTGCGAGCGCGCTCTCCTGTGCGTGGTCGCAAACGCAACCACCGGGCCCGCCGCCTCCGCCGGTCTTTGGGCCGGAGGTCGACAGCATCACTCCAGGCTCAGCCCCCAACTCCGGGGTGGTCAATGTCACCGGTCTCGCTGGGAAAGGATTTGTGAATGGCGCGAGCGTTCGACTGAGGAGGAGTGGTCAGTCGGACATTGTGGCGACCAATGTCGTTGTCGTGAGTGATCTGAAGATTACCGGCGCCCTCGACCTGAAGGGAAAAGCAGCTGGAAAGTGGACGGTGCGGGTGACGAATCCGGACACCAACTACGGGGAGCTTGTGGACGGTTTCACGGTGACCGAAGCGACGCTCCATGACCTCGCACTCGTCCTGTTTTCCGCGTCACCGAACCCCGTGTCCCGCGGCACCCGTTTGACATTCTCGGGAAAAATCAAAAACGCGGGCAGTGTATCCGAGAGCAAAGCTACCTTCCGCATCGCCTACAACGGGCAGACCATCGTCGGACCTCTCGTCCTGCCAACCATTGCCGCGGGGCAGGAGTTATCCGGCAGCGTCAAATTCAAGGTCCCGACATCCGTGGCCCAAGGCGATTACATGGTGACTGGGGAAGTCTCCGCCGTCTCCGGTGAGACCGATGCTGCGAATAACAGGCAGACGATCAATATCACCGTAAAGTGACGAGTGACAATGGCCAATGGTCGTTGCGTCACCCGACCATCCGGTTGCACAGGATTCCGGTCGTCTCGACTACACCGTCGGTTCCCTCACTCTTTCACTATTCAGAAACAGATCATGTTTCTTCGTCCTCCACTCCGCGCGGAGCCGCACGTCCTTGTGTCCCGCGACTGCCCCGATTTCTGACGGGTGTGCGGCCCGTATGAGCTGCTTACCTTCTTCGTCTTCACGCCTCCTCATCTCCCACCAGCACTGCCCGTGGTGATTGTGCTCATGGTCAATCGTGAAACCTGCGTCGTCCATCACCGGCTTGATCCAGCCCATGCAGTGGTCGCAATAGTCGTGATAGGCTTCGAGGTTGTTACTGATGAGGTACCCCTTCGACGGACAGGCGAACATGTCGATCCGGTAGACATCTTCCGCGCGCGCGGCGCTGTAACCGGCTGCCTCGTCCGCCAACGTGTGTCCCCAATATTCCTCCATGCCCTTAAAACCCGTTGCCTCGATCAGCTCGCGGGCATGAATCTGCGAATCTCTGGAAATGGCTTGTTCCCAATACTCCCGTACCGCGTCCTCTCCGTATTTGCGGCGCAGGTACTCAAACGTCCAGTCGTAATGTCCGCAGAAATCCTGGCAACCGATCATCCTCTAACCTCCGGTCGATGGTCAACGCGCCCTCACTTATACTCGTTGCGGGTGAGCACACCCCCCTACCTGTAACGAGTATAGCCTGCCTTGCTGTCCACCTATCATGGAACCTTACTATTGAACACCTGCCTGCAACTTCCTCCGCCGCCCTCCAACTCGAATGTCATCCCTGCCTTGCGGGCGATGACGGAAGACACGTGGTAGCAGTGGCGGCAGTAAAGAGGCATTACCACGCGGTTGTGTTCCTTCAAGTGTCGAATCGCCGGGCAGTCCCTGACGTCGATATTGACCTGGTTTTCCTCGCGAGAGACGTCGACTTCTCCACCGGGTTCGGTCTCGAAGAATTCCCGCCAATAACCCTCAATCGCCTCCAGTCCGCCCTCTTTCAGGCGTTGGCTCAACGCGTGGAAGTAGTCGTCACCCATCGCTTCCCAATAGCCGATGAGGGCATCCTCTCCGTACTTGTCATGGACATGCCGGAACGTCGCGTTGATGGCAAAGTAGAAGTCGGGAGCGGCCATCTATGTGTCCTTGCGGGCTGGGCTCATATTGGCTCCTGCCCGTTCTTTAGAAGGGCGCGGCAGTGTTTTGTCCTCCGACTTCGGTGCGCATGCCGGCGCGGGCAGCGAGGCGACAGCTTTCGTGTTCTCCTCAATCTCCTGCAAGGCTTCCTTGCAGGCCGCCTTGACGCGATGATCCTCGAACCGGAAGAACCACAACCTGTTCTTGAGAGCGCCGATCAGCCCGCGGTGCCCGATCTTGCCGAGGGCGCGCGCAACGGAGGCACGGACGAACGGGGAAGCCTTCTCATCCAGCAGTGGCGCGAATCTCTCTGCGGCCTTCGTGGCGTCCACGGTTGCCGCATAATCAACAGCCACGTTCCGCACCTCGCAGTTGGGATCCGTGAGCGCGCGCTGAAGAGTCGGAAGAGCATTTTCAGCGCCACTGCTCACGAGGGCTTTCACAGCGGCCCGGCGCACATACTTGTTCTCATCTGCCAGACAGGATTCCAGCTCCGAAATCGCTGTCGAGGTCCCCATATCTGCAAGCGCAATAGATGCGGCGCGCCGCACCCACTGGTCGTCCTTCCGCACCGCATCCCCCAGCCCGCCCGCAATCTGCGCGTCGGAGCCCCCCGCGGCCGCCACCTCCGAAAGCAACCTGACTGCACGGAGACGTTCTTGCCTCTCGGGATCCTTTCGCAATACCTCCATCAGTTCGTCAACTGTCGTCCGCTTGCTCATTACTGCCCCTTCGCCGGTCTCGGCAACGATTCCTTCTCCGGTATGGGTGGCGGAGCAGCCACCGGCATGTTCCTTACGTTGCCGGCCTGACTCGCGTTGTGAGCGATAACCTTCGCAAGGCTTCGGTAATAGGTTCCATACTCCGACCACCGGTGTTCTTGCGCTTTCTGCTCCAGCATGGGGACGGCGCTCCGATCTCCGATATTGACCAGCGCCTCAACGACGCGAGCCCGCACATCCCAGTCGGGGTCGTCCAATAGCCGACAAAGCTCGGGGACAGCCTTGCCATCTCCGATTTTTCCCAGCGCTTGCGCCGCTCGATAGCGCACGCGAATCAGATCGCTGCGCAACATGGGGATCAGCAGATCCATCGCGGGCTCGCCGATCAGTCCGAGGGTGTTGACGGCTCCTTCTCGAACCACTGCGTTGGCATTGTCCAATTCATCGCACAGCGCCGGCACGGCGTTGTCGCCGAACTTCGCGAGCTGCTGTTCCACACGCCGACGCACCCGTCGGTCGATCGTGTCCAGCCTGTGAATCAGTCGGATGACCTCTGGAGCGGACACACCGGGGGGGTTAGTTGGGTTACGGAAGGTGCACTCGCTCATATCATGCCGAGAAATGATCGGGAACAGCACATGGCAGTACCAGCAACGTTCAACATCCGTGTCATGAAGGGCACGACGGCTACGGCAATTTGATGAGTTGGTCAGCGGTCAGACCAGCATCCGTCACCAGTTGGCCCAGCGTGCCGGTCTTCAGGCGTCGGTGATTGGGCACTGTCAGAATAGTATCTCCGCGCACAAGCACATAATGATTCTTCTTGGTTCGTCGAACAAAGCTGAAGCCGGCTCGCTCGAATGTCAGGAGCGCATCTCGGCCTGAAACGTTGCGTGGAAGCCTCGGCACTATAGAGCAACCTCCATCAGTTGCAGCGGCAGACGATCTTTTGGCGGCCGCGCCAGTGCCAAGTCCGTCTTCACTGCCATCCAGCCATCGAGAGCATCAAGGAAGTTCTGCAGGGTCTCATCTTGAGTCTCGCCCTCTGACACACACCCCGGGAAGACCGGAGAGAACGCGGTAAATCCCCCCTCGCACTGTGGCTCCAGAATGACCATGGACTTCATCGTTATTCACCTCCTGAAAACAAGTGTACGACATTCATGGACTCGAGGCAACGCTCTTCACTCCCCGCCACGGCACGGCGCGCATGCGGCTTACCGTAACCTCACTACCGGCAGATTCCTCCTCAGAAAGGTCTTCCGTACCAGATCCTGCACGGTCATGCAGATCCACCGGTCGGCGTTGACAGAGTAATCCACTCGCAATCGCGGAGAAGTGCCCACCCCCGCCGGCGACAGACGAATGGCCGGATCACCGGGGTTGAGGTCAACGACAAGCGACCGGTCGTCTGCGACAAGAGATTTGTCGTCTGCGACCGCTGGCACCCAGTACGAAGCTCCATTCTCACGCGTACACCAGTCCATCGGCTTCATGCGATTCCGCCCCACCTCGGAAACTCGGAAGTTCATTTCCGCCATGCCGTTGTAGTCGGCGTAGTACCGTGTCGCGAAATCCTGAGCGGTCGGGTACCGGGTGCGGCGGGGAACCAGTAGTTCGTACTCCACCTCGCGGGTATGCTCATTGTAGACCCCCAGTGCGTAGTCGTGGTAGATAAAGTCGACAATGGGGGCTCCCGACGCAAACACACATGCGCCGCGTGCCACCACCTCAAAAGGAGATTCCGTCGGCAGCAGTTCTCGCACTTTGTCTCGACCGACGATATCCATGACCACTTCAGGCACACCGGGCAACAGACTGGACCCTCCGGTGAGAACTGCCTCGTTGATCTCCTTCTCCTCCACAGTCATACTGGTGGACTGCTCCAGTTCGGCGAGCGCGCCCTGCACCGTCTCCCGAATGACCTTGTAGAACCCATTCTCCTCCAGTAGCTCAATCAGGTCCTCGCGGGTAAACGGATCGCTCACGCGGTTCCCTGATGTGAAGCGCGGCGCCCCGCCACGACTGGCTTCCTCCTTCACCCTCTCTCCTTCCCGTTTCAGTGACCACTCAAATTCGGACATGTTGACGAGTGCGTCCGGACAGAACCGTCGGGCAACATACAGATCAACATCCCGCCCTCCCACGCGCAACATTGACTTGGCCAGGACCTTCGCCTGCCCCGACTCTCCGCTCTGGGCGCCGGTCCGCACTATGGCAACATGGACAGTGCCTCCCCCAAAGTCGCACACCAGCAACGTCTGCGGTTTCGTGATGTCAATCCCCAGTCCAAGCGCCGCGGCTATGGGCTCGTCCACAGAGCGGAACCGCTTGACACCAAGTCCCGAAGCGATCTCCTGCAGCTCCGCGCGGTAAGGCTCATAGTAGCCTACCGGCGTCGGGATGATGAGGTCTTCCGCGCGGCCCTCCATCAACGGAGCCAGGGACCGCATTAGTCGCTCCAGGAAGAACTGCGTCACTTGGCGCGCGTCAAAACTGTTGGTCTTGCCCTGGAGAATCGGGCGTCGATCGCTGGTCCCCAGCAGGGGTTTGAACTCTCCCGCAAATCCGCGCGCGTCGCCCTCGATGTTCTGATCCAGGGCCTGCTGACCGATGAGAACAAGTTGCCGCCTACGACGGAAGAAGAAGAGAAAACGCTCTTGGTATTCTTGGAGAAACACGGCCGAGGGAACCAGCGGTGTCGGATAACTGTATCCCTGCATCTCCGGATCGCGCGGGCGCGCGATATCAGGGATGTCCATGACCTGAATGTCCCCGTCTCGCACCACCGCGACAACGGTGTTGGTGGTGCCGAGGTCGATGGAGACGACCGCTCCGTGGTTCTTCTCTTCTTTACTGCGCAAGGGACTGCGAAGCTCCTGAGAAATGGATTTTCAGATTCGATCCACTCTGGCAGTTGAAAGGCAATAACGGCGGTGCAGGTGCATCCGCCGCGGACGGGGCTGTTACGTCTTTCTTGTGCCCTTTTCCACCCGAACAAGCATAGTGTGCTTGTCCACTCTTCACGCCCGCGTCAATTTGGCCGCCATTCCACAGCCTGCGCACGCGTCGGTCGATGTGCACTGCATATTCCTTCATGATATCGGTACGCCACGAGCACACGGGTGCAGCAGACCACCGCCTACGGCCCTGGCAGGTGTCGGTGAGTCGACTCATGCGCACCGGTTGGGTTCCCCGCGTTCTAACGACCGACACGCGCGCAATCTGTCAGATGGGAGAAATTCGAGGGGACGGCCGTTGAGTCTGACACATTCGACCGCGCCATTGTCAGTACGTTCGCGTAACCTCGTTGAAGTGGTCCGCGAGCACGTCGAGCTGATCCAGGGCCTTGCCCGCGCCAATCGCGACACATGAGAGGGGGTCATCCGCGATTTGGACGGGAATCCCCGTCTCCAGAGACAGCAGTGTGTCGAACTCCCGCAGCAACGCGCCCCCACCCGTCAGCCAAAGGCCGCGGCCCACAATGTCAGCGGCCAGTTCCGGCGGGGTGTTCTCGAGGACGTGCTTCACTCGCTCAAGAATCTGCGCGATCGGTTCCGCCATGGCTTCACGAACTTCCTCGGAGGAGACAACCACCGTTTTTGGCAGCCCGGCAATCATGTCGCGCCCTTTCACCTCGATAACCATTTCTGTCTCCAGCTTGTGAGCCGAACCGACCTTTATTTTGATTTCCTCTGAGGTGCGGTCGCCAATCATGAGACTGTATTCTCGCTTGATGTGCCTGGCAATCGCCTCGTCGAGCTTGTTCCCACCGATCCGAAGAGAGTCGCTGACGACGATGCCGCCCAGGGAGATGACGGCGATGTCCGTCGTTCCTCCCCCCATATCGATCACCATATTACCTTCCGGGCCGGTAATGGGAAGCCCTGCGCCGATGGCCGCTGCCATGGGTTCTTCGATGGGATAGGCGTCCTTTGCACCGGCCGCCCGCGCCGCATCCAGAACAGCGCGGCGCTCGACGCTGGTTACGCCTGAAGGGACACACACAACCACCTGAGGCTTGAAGAACCTGCGATTGCCGCAGATTTTGTGGATGAAGTGCTCGAGCATCTTCTCCGTCACGGTGTAGTCGGCGATGACACCTTCGCGCATGGGTTGGATGGCGACAATGTTCCCCGGTGTCCGGCCGATCATCTGTCGAGCTTCTTCCCCCACGGCAATCAACTTATTGTTGGTGCGGGAAATCGCCACGACCGACGGCTCGCGCAGGACGATGCCTCGCTTGCGAGCGTAGACAAGGACGTTTGCCGTCCCTAAATCGATGCCAATATCTCTTGCCAGTCTGAGCACTCGTTTACCTCCGCTGAGGGTCGAACAACGTTCCCATCGGAATCGCGTCGTATGATGTCTGCACCCAATCCTGAGAGTTTCTCCTCAAGTTGGTAGTAACCGCGGTCAATGACACCGACACCGGTGATCTCCGTCTGGCCTTCCGCCGACAGACCTGCCGCAACCAGCGCGGCGCCTGCCCGAAGGTCGGGAGACTCAACCGGAGCGCCGGACAACTTAGTGACGCCGCGAACAACCGCCGTCTGGTTGACCACCTTCACGTTCGCCCCCATCCGGGTCAGTTCACCTACGTAGTGCAGGCGGCCTTCGTAGATCGTCTCTTGGATGACGCTGCGCCCTGCGGCCGTACATGTGAGCGCAAGGATGAGCGGCTGCAAATCCGTCGGGAACCCCGGAAAGGGCGCCGTGGCCACGTCGAGCGCCACCGGACGCCGGGTAACCCTCACGCGGGCTGAGGTTTCATCGGTGTCCACTTCAACGCCGGTCTCGTCGAGTTTGCAGAGAACGAACTCAAGCAGGTTGGGACTGATTGGCTCAACGCGTACGTCCCCACCTGTGGCCGCGCCCATGAACAAATAGCTTCCCGCCTCGATGCGGTCGGAGATGACATGGAACTCGCTTCCCTTCAGGCCGCTCACTCCTGTAACGCGAATCTCGCTGGTCCCTGCTCCCTCGATTTGCGCCCCCATGGAAAGCAGAAAGTCCGCAAAGTTGGTCACTTCGGGTTCACGCGCCGCGTGGTCAATCACCGTTTCTCCTTCAGCCAGACAGGCAACCAGCATCGTGTTCACGGTTGCGCCCACGCTGCACCACCGCGGGTCGAGGACGATGTGCGTTCCCCGCAATCTCTCGACCTCGGCCACCATCAGTCCGTGTTGCAGTTCCACCGTCGCACCCAGTTGCCGAAACGCGTTGATGTGGAAATCCACCGGACGCGCCCCGATGACGCAACCGCCGGGGAGAGGAACCCGAGCTCGGTGAATCCTGCCAAGAAGGGCTCCAGACACATAGAACGATGCCCGCATCTTTTTGACGAGATCGTAAGGAAGCGGATTATCGTTTAACAAAGACGCGTCAATACGAACAGATCCCGGCTTTACGAGAGAGACCTTGACGCCGATCGCCGAGAGTACCCTGAGCATGGTGCCCACGTCCTCAATCGGCGGGACGTTGTGGATGGTGCAGGGCTCTTCGGTCAACAGCGCGCCGGCAAGGATCGCCAGCGCAGCGTTCTTACTTCCGCTCAGCGAGACAGTGCCTCTGAGGGGAGTGCCGCCGGAGATTCTAAGGTATTCCATGCTCTGTCTGCCCAGTTCCTGTCAAAGTTGCGCGCAGCACAAATCATACCTGTAAATGAGAGGGAAGGCAATGAGTTCCTGCTCAAAACCGGCGACGCGGCAGGAAGACCGGCGCTCCCCGGTCACCGATTCCCGACAACTTTGAGCTTCGCTTCGGAAAGCTCCGCTTGCCTCCTTGCCGTTTCCAGGTCTGAGGAAGCGGCAAGGGGATGGAGCATGCGATCACGGGCGTCCTTGAGGCGGTCGCGTTCCATTCCCGCATAAATCTCGTCGGGGAAATCGGCAGAGTCCGCCAGCACGATTACATGATTCGAGTTGACCTCGAAGAAGCCGCCCCCGACGGCGAGACGCACTTCGCTGCCGCCTGCCTCCCGGATGGTCATCACACCACTGCGCAACGCGGCGAGGAAAGGCGCGTGATTCGCCCAGACGCTGAAGTACCCGCGATCTCCGGGAGCCATTACCGAAGTCACCTCGCCGGCATAGACGACCCGCTCCTGTGTTACAATTTCCAGAGTGTATGTTCGAGACGACATAATGTTGCTTCCAGCGTTCAACGCCCAGTGTCTGAGGCGGTGGCAAACGGGCGCTCGGAGAAGCCCCGTTGCCTGTGGGCCTAATTGGCCTGCAACTGCTTCGCCTTCTCCAGAGCGTCCTCGATGGTCCCCACCAGATGGAATGCCTGTTCAGGGACATCATCGTGCTGCCCTTCAAGTATCTCCTTGAACCCTCTGACAGATTCCTCCAGCGGCACGTAGGCGCCAGGGATGCTTGTGAAGACCTCGGCAACAAAAAACGGCTGGCTAAGGAAATTCTGTATCTTCCGTGCACGGGAGACGGTCAACTTGTCTTCGTCCGACAGCTCGTCGATGCCCAGAATGGCAATGATATCCTGGAGGTCCTTGTAGCGTTGCAGCACCAACTGAACTCCGCGCGCCACTTCGTAGTGTTCCTGCCCCACAATCATTGGATCAAGAATGCGCGAGGTGGAATCCAGCGGATCCACCGCAGGATAAATACCCAACTCGAACAGCGGCCGAGAAAGCACCGTGGTCGCGTCCAAGTGAGCGAAGGTCGTCGCAGGGGCAGGATCGGTCAGGTCATCCGCGGGAACGTAGACAGCCTGTACGGACGTGATGGACCCCTTCTGTGTGGTCGTGATGCGCTCCTGCAACTGCGCCATTTCGTTGGCTAATGTTGGCTGATAGCCCACCGCTGAGGGCATCCTTCCCAGCAGCGTGGAAACCTCGGAACCGGCCTGTGTGAAGCGGAAGATGTTGTCGATGAACAGAAGGACGTCCTGTCCCTTCTCGTCGCGAAAATACTCCGACATGGTTAGAGCGGTCAAGGCCACCCGCAACCGTGCGCCCGGCGGCTCATTCATCTGACCAAACACAAGGCACGTGCGATCAAGCACGCCCGACTCGCGCATCTCCCGCCAGAGGTCGTTCCCTTCACGCGTGCGCTCTCCTACTCCACCAAACACGGAGACGCCGCCGTGCTGTTTGGCGACGTTGTTGATAAGCTCGGTGATGAGCACTGTCTTTCCGACGCCTGCGCCTCCGAACAAACCCGTTTTTCCCCCCCGTGTATAGGGTTCGAGTAGGTCGATCACCTTGATGCCCGTCTCGAACATCTCAACGCTTACGCTCTGCTCTTCGAATGTGGGGGGCGGACGGTGGATGGGTGACCGCTGCGTCACTTCGACGGGACCCATGTTGTCGATGGGCTCACCCAGCAGATCGAACAGACGCCCCAGCGTTATATCGCCTACGGGAACCGTAATGGGACCGCCTGTATCCGTGACGGTAAGACCTCGCACCAGACCATCGGTGCTGTCCATCGAGATGCACCGGACTTTGTTGTCGCCCAAGTGCTGGGCAACTTCCACAATCAGCGGTTGCTCCCGACGGGGATCCTCGATAACCAACGCATTGTAGATGTCCGGCAAGGTCTCTTGCTCAAATTCCACATCCACAACGGGCCCGATTACCTGTACCAGTCTTCCTGTCGCCATAGGAATCTTCACTCCTCATGTAAGTAAATCATCAAATATATTGTCCCCTCAAAAACCGCAATGCCTGCAAAGATTTGCCTTCATTTCCGTGTTCTCCGTGATCTCTGTGGTGAGAAAATGGGGACAGAATTCATGACGATCTACTTATTGCCAACACCGGTTCCCTGCGCGTGTGCATCCAGCCTGCTCCCGCATCAACCAGTCTTCAGCGCTTCAGCCCCACCGACAACCTCCAACAATTCCCTGGTAATGGTGGCCTGCCTCGCCTTGTTGTATGTCAGTGTCAGATTGTCTATCATTTCTCCGGCGTTTTCTGTCGCGTTGGACATGGCCGTCATTCGGGCGCCGTATTCGCTCGCTACACTCTCCAGCAGGAGATGATAAATCTGCGTTTCCACGTACCGCGGCAACAGGTGCGCCATCAGTCCGGGAGCGTCCGGCTCGAAGATGTACTCAAGCTGGCGCGCCGGCTCGCCATCACCGGCGGACGGCGACTCGATGGGTAGAAACTTAATCACCTTGGCGCGTTGCTGAATGGCAGTGACGAACTCCGTGTAAGCAATATGGACCTCATCCACCGTGCCATCCAGATAGATTCCCGTGATGGCGTCTGCGATGGCCTGCACCTCGGCAAAAGCTGTGTCGACGCCGATCTGAGTAAACGACGCGTGCAGATTGTAGTCTCTCTTGCGAAGGAAATCCGTAGCCTTCCGCCCCACCGAAATGACATGCACCGGCATCTGGTCACCCGCGGAAGCGCGACGCTCCCGGATATTCGCGATAGCGTTAACTCCCGCCCGAATAACGTTGTTGTTATACGATCCGCACAAGCCTTTCTCGCCAGAGACAACTACCACGCCCACCGCGTCAACGGGATCCCGCAGCTCGAGCAACGGGTGGTTGATGTCCCGCGCATGAGGGGCCAGATAGCCGACAAGCTGCTGCATCTTCTCCGAATAGGGTTTCGCCGCATTCACCCGCCCCTGGGCGCGCTTCAGCCTCTGCGCGGCAATCATCTTCATCGCCTGCGTAATCTGCTGAATATTCTTGACGGCGCGAATCTTGCGCCGAATGTCACGTAGACTTGCCATGGGTGGTTACTGGTTATCGGTGAGTGGCGTCTCGCTGTGCGTCACTTGCCACTCGTCACCGACGATTCCGCCTCGCCTCTTCTCTTCTCTTTGAATTCGTGCAGAGCTTTCCGGATTTCGTCTTCGAGGTCCGATCCAAGCTCCTTCTTCTCGGAAATCTCCCGGCAGACCTCGGGGTAGCGTTGCTCCATAAACGCGTAGAGTTCTCTCTCAAGGGACTTCAGCTCTGCAGTTGGGATATCGTCCACATACCCGTTGACGGCAGCAAAGATGAGAAGAACCTGACGTTCCACGGGAACCGGGGAGTACTGCGATTGCTTGAGGACCTCCGTCATCTTCTCTCCACGCGCCAACTGTGCCTGTGTAGACTTATCCAACTCGGAGGCGAACTGGGAAAACGCCGCAAGCTCCCGATACCGGGCTAACTCCAGTTTGAGCCGACCAGCCACCTGCTTCATGGCCTTGATCTGCGCGGCACTTCCGACGCGCGAAACGCTCAGACCCACGTTGACCGCGGGACGGACTCCGGCATAGAAGAGGTCACTCTCCAGAAAGATCTGTCCATCGGTGATGGAGATCACGTTGGTGGGGATGTAGGCGGAAATGTCGTTGGCTTGCGTCTCGATAATCGGCAGCGCCGTCAATGACCCCGAACCTGCCGGAATGCCCAATGCCTTTAACGTCGCTTCATCGTCTGTAATTTTGGCGGCGCGTTCGAGAAGTCGTGAGTGGAGGTTGAAAACGTCTCCCGGATACGCCTCGCGACCGGGGGGGCGACGCAGCAGCAGAGAAACACAACGGTAGGCCACGGCGTGCTTCGACAGATCGTCGTAAATGATAAGGGCGTGCATGCCGTTGTCTCGAAAGTACTCACCCATGGCGCACCCGGCGTAGGGAGCGATAAACTGCAGCGGAGCCGGTTCACTCGCAGGAACGCTTACAACAGTCGTGTACTCCATCGCGCCGTTCTCTTCGAGCGTGCCCACGACGGCACAAACGGTCGATTGCTTCTGCCCGATGGCCACATAGATACAGTAGACCGGCATATCAGTGTGTTGCGTGGATTTCTGGTTGATAATGGTGTCGACTGCAATCGTCGTCTTTCCGGTCTGCCGATCGCCGATAATCAGCTCTCGCTGGCCGCGCCCGATGGGGATGGCGGCATCTACGACCTTGAGACCCGTCTGTAACGGCTCCCGAACAGGCTGACGCGAAACAACACCGGGAGCCTTGACCTCGATAAGACGGCGTTCGTCGGTGACAACGGGGCCCTTCCCGTCCACCGGGTTGCCGAGTGCATTCACCACGCGACCGAGCAGCGCCTTCCCGACGGGAACATCAATGATGCGTCCCGTAGTCTTGACGGTATCGCCTTCGGAAATTCCGATGTCCGATCCCATGAGGACCACACCCACATTGTCTTCTTCCAGATTGAGTACCACGCCGCGCACGCCGTTGCTGAACTCAACGACTTCGTTCGCCATGGCTCCTTCGAGACCGTACACGCGGGCAATACCGTCGCCCACTTCCAGGACGGTTCCCATGTCCACCATGTGGATATCTTTCTGGTAGTTCTCAAGTTCCTTCTTGAGAACGGAGGTAATCTCGGCTGGTTGAACGGCCATGAGTTCGTCTCCTTCTCTCCGCGAGCATGCAGCAACTCCGGGCTTCAGCAACCCGATCGCCTACGCTACACGACCCTCACTCTCTTGAACCGCTCCCGGACGCGCTCCAGATGAGTGGCAACAGTGGCGTCAATCATCTTGCCACCCACCACCACTCTGACTCCGGCAATCAGGCTGGGGTCAACCCGAGTGATCAGCTCAATCTGCTTGCCGGTGATCTCGCGCAACCGCTTGGAGAACATCAGTTCCTCTTCATCGGTCAATGGGATTGCCGTAGTCACAGCGGCAATCATCAGGTGGCGCCACTCGTTGACCTGCGCCTGGAATTCTTCAGCGATGGTCAATGTCAGCGTAACGCGTTTCTTGTCGATGAGCAGACACAGGAAGTCCAGCACCAGGGTCGAGGCGCTGCCTCCGAAAACCGAGAGTAAAATGCCCTTCTTCTGCTGGGCTGGCAAGCGAGGTTGCCGCATCACGTTCATGAAGTCCGGTGTCTCCGCCACGACCTGCGCCACGGCGGCCAGGTCGGCGCCAATGGCCTCCACCTGCCCGGTCTCATGGGCCAAAGCGAAGAGCGCCCGACTGTACCTCTTTGCGATACGTGAACCTGCCATACATATCCTCGTTACCAACGGAAGTCCCCGGGGGTGTTGCCTACCAACGTCCGCCGATCAATTCAGTGCGACGTCGTTGAGCATGTCGTCAATGAGCGTTCGGTGGGCGGCGTCATCGAGGGACCTCTCAATAATCCGACCCGCGATTTCCACCGCCAGATCCGCTACTTGGTCACGCATCTCCACGATCGCCTTCTGCTGTTCTCTCTCGATTTCTTCCCGACCGCGCTCGAGCATCCGCTCGGCCTGCTGGCGGGCATCCTCCAGCATCTTATCGCGAGCTTCCTGCGCGACTTTGACGGCTTCCTGAATTCTCTCCCGAGCCTCTGCCTCAATGTTGGCGATGCGGCGCTCGTACTCTTCGCGCATCTCCATCATTTCCTGCTTCTTCTTTTCCGCATCCTCCAGGTCGGACTTGATGGTGCTCGTCCGTTCCTCGAGGACATTGTTGATGGGCCGAAGCAGGAACTTTGTCAGCAGGAACGCGAGAATGATAAATCCGATCGCCTGAATCAAAAGCTCGTTGCCTTTGATGTTCAATTGATCCAGAAGCCCCTGTAGTACATCCACGGTTATCCTCCAATGGGGGCGCGTCTCACCGGAGACTCCGCGACACCGACGCGTCAGAGATCTAAAATCCCTGACGCCCGGTACTCACAATGCTCCCAGATGCCCCGCAACTGTGTGGTGAGTTAGATGCGCGACTAATGCCCCATCATGCTCGATGCGGTTCCGGCAGCCTGCTGAGCTGCGGGAGCCGCGGCCTTGATCGCCTCAAGGACCTGCTCCACCGATGGCAGCTTGCCCTGCATCATGAAGAACATGAGCAGCGCGTAAATGACGAGGGATTCGATCAGCGCCAGACCGATAATCATGGCGGTCTGAATCTGCCCTGCTGCCTCCGGCTGGCGAGCGATGCCCTCCAGGGCCGCGCTCGCGGCTCGCCCCTGTGCTGTCGCAGCGGCCAGAACGGCCACCGGCAAACCAAAACCAACAGCCAGTGCCAAAGCGGCTAAGTATTCCATACAACTTCCTCCTTCCAGTTAATTGATCTATCTGTATCGTGTGGGACAAGTCTCCGACTCATCCGTCTCTGGTCCATCGGGCTGCCGAGGCATCAGGTGGATAACCCGCTGCGCCCCGATCGTTCCCCAACAGATTCATCTAATGTCGCGCGTGCGCTTCGTGTCTCTCCTCATGGTCTCCGTGCGAGATGAACAACGCAATGTAGATGGCGCCCAATGTCGCGAAGACCAATGCCTGCACAAAACTGGTAAACAGCCCAAATGCCATCAGCGGCAACTGCACGGGAAGCGGAAAATGAATCACCGCCATGATGGCCGCGCCCATGGCCACCAGTTGCACAATCACCATATCCTCCCCAAATATGTTGCCAAGCAGACGGAACGCCAGCGAAAGTGGCTTGGCCAACTCACCGATCACGTGAATGGGAAACGCAAGAGGGGCCAACCACAGCGGTTCGCCACAGAGATGCTTCACGTAGTTCGCAAACCCAGTCTTCCAGATGGCGATCGTCTGCACGGAAACGAACGTAATCAGCGCGAGCGCGATGGTGGTATTGGGAAACGCAGTAGGCGATACCAGTCCCGGAATCAGGCCTGCCAGATTGAGACAGAGGATATAGACAAAGAGAGTGCTGATGAGAGGCGCGTACCGCGGGCCATCGGCCCCGATGATGGAGGCGAGGTACTTGTTCAGTCCGTCCACAATCAGTTCCGCGACACACTGCAGCTTGCTCGGGACCAGCGATAGCCGCCTGGTCGCCATGACGGCAAAGACGACAAGCGCCAGAATGATGAACCACGAAACGACGATGTAGTTGGGTAGCCCCAAGGCCTTGGCGATGGGATTAAACCACGTCCCGACTTCATGTGCGAAAACCGACTGAGGATGCCCCCCGAGTTCCGCCCCGTGTTGTGCAACTTGTTCAGCGCCAGCAGACAATAAAACCGTGCCTCCAAAAATGCTGTCCGCGAGGAAGTGCAGTCACTCAGCCACCATCGGGCCTATCCTCCGCAGAATTCATCTGACCGACAACAATCAGCCCAACGACCTTCAAAAAGATGATTCCCTGTACCAGAACAACGCCGCCAAAGAACGCTCCGATGCTCACAACATCGTGGGCAAACAGCGCCCACAGACCTGCAAACAGTCCGACATACTTCAGTAGAACGAGCGCAAGAGTGAAACCCCCGCTCCCGTTTCTCTTTCGGGAAGCCGACAGCAAGCGGGGCACCAGTATCTCATGCGATTTCAACAGGATAAGCGCGACCAGCGTTCCGCACGCAAATCCGGCGATGATCTTCCAGTTGCGCGTAGAAAGCAGGTAGAAAAGCGCCACCGCGGCAACCCACCCACTGGTCCGATAAACGCGCCGGATGAACTGAGGGTCAATGGAGACCGGCACCTCAATCCCCCTCGCGCGTCCCGTCACCAGCGATCCGCCGAACCATCTGAATAAGCTCGACGAAGCCAGCGACCATTCCCAATATAACCCCCACCACCATGAGAACAGGTTCGGTGTTAAGCTTGGAGTCCAACCACTCGCCGCCCAAGTACCCAATGAGGACGCAAGCGACCATCAGGGTTCCGGACGTTGCCGCGCGCCCCATATCCCGGTAATGCTTCCCTTTATCCGACCGAGGGGACGGCATGGCACACACCCCCGCTATACACCTCTATCCGGCTGTCCGAATCGTAGCGTCGGAGACCAACCGGAAGAAACCTGACACTCGAGCATCAAGGGTATTCCCTCGTCCTCATTCCTGAGGGCGGGGGTAATAATACCGCACAGACGGAGAAGGTGTCAACCTGATGCGATTTGGAGCTGGGATTGTATCATAAGCTCACCCCCTTTCCACCCCGTAGCGGCGCAAGATGTCATCTCTGGTTCCTAACTCGGGTGGAAGCTTCTTTAGGCGCACCCCGTGAGCACCGCCAACTCCGCCACGTGCAAAATCCCATACGTGTCTCCCACGAAGATAATCACCTTGTCCTGGTTCTCCTGCTTCATCCTCCGACGCCACTGGCGGACGCCTTCTTCGAATGCCGTCACGGCTTCCCTCTCGTCTTGGAGTGCCTCTACCTGCTCGTGCAGCCGATAAGCGGTCGTCAGCGCCAGAACCGCAAAGGCCATCAGCACGTGAGCCGTCACCGCTGCCGCTGTCTTCTTCGGCAGCGGCTCCAAATGCCACGCCTGTTTCCCTTCCCGACTTGTGTTTCTTAAGAAATCAGTCGGTACGGGGGCGGCATAAGCGCTGCGAGTTGCGACTCGTCGCGCCATCGGGCATACTCATCCTGATCACAGTAATCTTCGTAGCAAAGGATGAAGCCGACGATGCAGCCCACCGTACCAGCAGCGCCACCGGCACCATTCCCGACCTGTCGGGATCCTCTCCCTTGCCCACCGCCTTCCCCACCGACACATCGTCCCGTTCGGCTAACCGCCAATCCAAACGTTCCCGAATTGCTGCTCCTACGTCTACTGCCATGATTGCTACGTCTCTTGCTGCGATGAATTCTGACTCCTGACTCCCTCAACCCAACCCTCCGCTCGACTTGAGCCGCACCTTGTACTGCGCCTCTTCACCCCACCAGGATTCAGTGAAGTCCTATTCTTACCGACACCAGCACCTTACTCAAATCCTTATGATACAATTCCAGAGAAACTCCTGTAAGAACCCCTTGCGCATCTTTGCAGGATTCGTTATGATTTGTGGACATAACGAACGAATCTTCATAAATCAGAGGAATCACCAATGCGCGGCTTCGCACCACGCGGGATGAAAAAGAGTCTTCGCGGGTAACTACGTGCCGTTCGTCCAGGAGTGGCGAACTCTGCGAGTTCGAGCACTCCTGGACGAACGGGCTTCATGGATCGGAGGAGAACCAGCAAATGCAAAAGAGATCGGGCCATGTTCGCAACTCGGCGTGGATGCTGACCGCATTCATTATGTTTGTGGCGTGCCGCCCCTGGGTGTGTCAGGGCGCGGGTCGGGAGGTTATCCTGGCGACCACCACCAGCACGCAGGATAGCGGACTGTTGGATGTGCTCGCGCCGCTGTTCGAGAAGAAGAGCGGATACCAGGTGAAGGTCATCGCGGTCGGCACCGGCCAGGCGTTGAAGATGGGAGAGCGGGGCGACGCGGATGTTCTCCTGGTGCATGCTCCCGAGGCAGAGGTGGAGTTCATGAAGGCAGGGCATGGCAGCGATCGGCGACTCGTCATGCACAACGATTTCATCATCGTCGGACCGAAAGGGGACCCGGCGAAGGTGAAGGGGGCGAGGAGCGCGGCGGAGGGCTTCCATCGGATCGCCGCGGCGAAAGCCACCTTCTTCTCTCGTGGCGATGAGTCGGGGACCCATAAGATGGAGTTGAAACTATGGAGAGCCGCGAAAGTTGGCCCTGAGGGTGGCTGGTATCAGCAATCCGGCCAGGGCATGGGAGCCACGTTGAAGATCGCCTCGGAGAAGAGTGCTTACACCCTGACGGATCGCGCCACCTACCTCGCCCTCCGAAAGAATCTCGACCTCCGCATTCTTCTGGAAAGAGATGCCCCTCTGCTCAACATCTATCATGTGATCGTAGTAAGCCCGAAAAAACATCCCGGCACCAACCTGCGAGGGGCGAAAGCCTTCGCTGATTTCATGACCGCGAAAGGCACTCAACGGCTCATCGGCAAGTTCGGAGCCGACAAGTTTGGTCAACCGCTTTTCTTCCCGGACGCGGGAAAGCGTGAGAGGTGACAGGGCGACAAGGTAACGTGGTCGTCACTCGAAAGGTTTGGATATGGACTTACTCTGGCAAGGGTTGCAGCAGGCAGCGGTCATGATGTTCCACAATCGTGAAGTGTGGGCCATCACATGGCTGACGCTGGAGGTGACCTTCGCTGCCACGCTGCTCAGTCTTATCCTTGGCATACCCCTGGGGACCTGGCTGGCGCTCACTGCTTTCCCGGGGCGCAAGTTCTTGATGGCTCTGGTGAACACCGGAATGGGATTGCCGCCCGTCGTGGTGGGACTCTTCGTCTGCCTGATGCTATGGCGCAGCGGCCCTCTCGGTTCCTTGCATCTGATCTACACCCCCACCGCCATTGTCATTGCTCAGTTCGTCATCGCCTGTCCGATCATCACGGGACTTACGGTTTCCGCCATCGAGCAACTCAACCCCCGGCTGCGTCTGCAACTGTTGGGATTAGGCGCCTCTCGGTCACAGTTGCTGTGGACCTTGTGGCGAGAGGCACGGCTGCCGTTGCTCGCGGCCGTTATGGCCGGCTATGGAGGCGTGATCTCCGAGGTGGGAGCCTCCATGATGGTTGGCGGGAATGTGCGGGGTCATACCCGCGTCCTCACCACCGCGACCGTGCTGGAAACGAGCAAGGGGAACTTTGCGGCTGCGATGGCGCTCGGGATGCTGCTGTTGCTGCTCGCCTTCATCGTCAACGGGATGCTCACCCACCTGCAGCAGAGGCGAAGCCCCTCATGAGTGTTCCTCTGTTGCAGCTCAAAGACCTCCAGGTCTGTTATGGTTCGCGGGTGGCGCTGGACGTGCCAGAGCTCGCGGTGTCGGAGCATGAAACGCTGGCGGTCATCGGCCCCAATGGCGCGGGGAAGACCACTCTGCTGCATGCGCTCGCGCTTCTGTTGCCGAAGGTAGACCGCGGCGCTCTGCTTTTCCGAGGGAAGCCCCTGGATTACAAACATGACGGCCTCGCCTACCGGCGTCGCGTGGCGGTGGTTTTCCAGGAGCCCTTGCTGTGCGACGCGAGCGTGTATGACAATGTCGCCCTCGGCCTCCGGTTTCGAGGGAGGTCCAGGGCCGAGATCCTTGATCGCGCAAACCTGTGGCTCGAACGATTGGGGATCGAACACCTGAGACGATGTTCCTCCCGCACCCTTTCCGGCGGCGAGGCGCAACGAGTGAGTCTGGCTCGCGCGTTTGCTGTGGAGCCTGAGGTGCTGCTGCTGGACGAACCCTTCAGCGCGCTCGATGCGCCGACGCGCGCGCAACTGGTGGACGATCTCAGGGGCCTTCTCTCCTCCGCGCGCACGACGACGGTGTTCGTGACCCATCATCGGGGCGAGGCGTTGATGCTGGGGGACCGCATCGTTGTTCTGGCGGAGGGCCGCGTGCAGCAGATGGACGAGCCTTCAAGAGTCTTCACCGCCCCGATCAATGAAGCGGTCGCCAACATCGTCGGCATGGAGATGATCGTGCCGGCGACGATCCTCGGTCAACGGGACGGCATGCTTCAGGTGCAGGTGAACGATCATACGGTGAGCGTCGTGAGTGGAGAGATACCCTGGGTTGAGGGAGAACCGGCGCTGGTGTGCCTGCGTCCCGAGGATATACACTTTGCCTGCGTTGCGGGAAACGACCGCGCGGGCCCGCCTGCACAGTCTCCCGGCGAATCCTGGAACCGGTTAACCGGACGCATTGCCGGAATCACACCGCTGGGCGGGCAGTTCCGAGTGAAGGTGGACTGCGGTTTTCCCCTCGTGGCGCTGGTCAACAGACCCCTCTTCCTGGAGGGTTTTCTGAAAGTCGGCAACGAGGCGGACGTGCATTTTCGAGCCGATGCCGCGCACCTGATCCGGCGCCATGAAAGAACGAGCGGGTGAATCACGAGGACGATTGCCGGTAGACGCCGGGCGATCCATCGCCCTACTACCAACCTATTTTCCGAAGGAGTCAACGTCATGAGAAAACAAGCTGTGTCCTATCTGTTTCCGCGGTTGTCCGGCGCGGTCATCGCCTGCTTCTTGGGGGCCGCCACCTGTCTGGTCGGTCCAGCGTTTTCCGCGAAGGAGGGCAACGGGGCGCCCTCCGCGTCCCCTGCTTCTTCAACCGCGAATCTGTCCGACGAGGAGATACGTAAGCGGGTCGGTGATTTGCAGAAGCAATTGGACGAGCTCAAGGCCCTCTTGAACCAAAAGCAAGGCGCTCAACCTGCGGCCCCTTCACCCGGACCCGAATCTCCCAAACCGGCCGCCAAGGCCAACCCGGTGACGACCGCGCAGAAGTTCCGCTTCGGCGGCTTTGTCCAGTTGCGAGCTTTTGATGACCAGACCACAACAAATGGTCCGAAGAGCGAAAGTCGTGTGGACCAGTTCAATGTGCGGCGCGCGCGACTGGAGTTTACGGGAGATTTGGGAAAGGCTGCCGGAGCAAGATTGACCTTCGACGTGGGCGGGACGGCTGTCTCTGCGAAAGACGCCTATCTGGAGGTAAAAGCCGATCCGGCCCTGTTCCGTCTGGGACAGTTCAAGATCCCCTTCGATTACGAAATCCTCCAACCGGCTGCCGAGCTCATGGCTTTGGAGAGGTCGCTCGCCAATCAGCGACTGTTCCCGGGAAATCGAGACCGCGGCGTCATGGTGGACGTGGACCTGGCGAAGGAACTCCAGACGCCCGTCTCATTGAAATTGGGCGTGGTGAACGGAACGGGTCAAAACCAGAACGACAAGGGCGAAAGCAAAGACGTGTTCGCAACACTGGCCTACACGAGACCTCGCTTGCAGGGATTGATTTCAGGACTGGCGGGGAGATTCGAATTCACGCCAACGGGAGGCGCGACCATCGATACACCGAAACGCAGGTTCGGAGTCTCGCTGCACGGTATGAGCGGCGACTGGGACTTTCATGGCCAGTATACGACCGGACATGGGGACTTCCCTCAAGGCGGCGGCGCGCCTCTGTTGACCGGTAAGCTGGGGCCGACGGAGGCTTACAATAACAAAGACGTTGATGGTTGGTATGCCATGGCCTCGCGCAAGCTGCGCGACACGCCCTTTACACTCTGGAGCAAATACGAGTCGTTCGATCCCGACACCGACACGGGCGGCGATGCGATTCACATCGGCGCCCTGGGAGCCCTCTATGATGTCAATCCTCAGTTGCGCTTTAGCCTCGGCCTCTATCGGAAATCCTTCCAGGCCGTGCCCGATGACACAACCTTCGGATTTCAATCGCAGGTGAAATTTTGATGGGGCATTGGTTCTACCGCGTGGACAAGGCAAGATCCCGTGAAATGGGCGGAACGGGTCTTGGACTGTCGATTGTGAAGCACCTGATCGAAGCCCATGGAGGAACCGTCCAGGTAGTCAGCGAGGTGGACAAGGGCTCGACCTTCATCGTTGCGTTCCCCAATGGGCTGGAAAGTACGCCACACACCTCCTTCACATCGCCCGGATGAACTATGGCTCCATCAGATGTCCCTCCGTTGCCGAGTTCCCGCATCAACCCAGCAAATGCTCGCAGTCTTTTCGGATGATTGTGGTGCGCAGGAAGGGTTTCGATGGGGTTGCCCTGCGCGTCCGACAATACCGGCTCGCAAGGCGTCACTTGCTGCCACCATTCGGCCTTTGCGCTCCCGACGCCTTCGCGGGATTAGTGATAGGGCTGTTGCGGAACATGAAAGACAGGTTGCCCTACCTGGGTTCCCGTCCACAGCACCTCGTCGGAAATTCGCAGCTCGTCAATCAGCGCCCCGGCCGTTGACGGACTGGCATGCATGCACCCCACGTAGATACGATCCGTCACTTCTTGTCCCAGGAGGACTTTCTCTCCCGCCAAACGCGCGTTCAGGACTCCATCCACAAAAATCTGAACGACCCTTATTTCCGCGTCCCACGTCATCGCCACATGATGCCACGTGTGCGGCTCCCAGGTTAAGGGACGCCCTCCTACGGCGGTAACCCCCGGGCCTTTGTCGGGTCCTCCCTGTTCATTGTAAACCACGAGGGACAGGTGGTCGTGTGTCGTGTACCTGAAGAACAAGAACCCGCTCCTATGAAATGTGGAAGGCCCATGAATATTGATCAGCGGAACATACCGTTCCTCGCCGGGCGCCCACTTCGGTTTGACCCACATCTCCACGGTGCCCTTGCGCGGTTGATAATGATCCAGCGCCTCGTAATACAGACTCCAGGGCCATTCCCCCGTGTAACTTGCGTCCAGCGCGCCTCCCCATTTCCCTTCCGGATGAATCTTGACCTCCCCCCTGGTGATGGGCTCGGGATTGGCAGCCACTTCAGGCTCGAGGCGTTTGTCGAAATGCGCAAGGAAAAGTGTGTGCCCAAATTCGAGTCGCGCCTCGGCCAGCATGAACCACTGGGCTTGCACGTTGGCGCTTTCCTCCAGGTTCTGGATCATCAGTTCATTGGCGCCGGCCCGGAGCAGTCCGGACGGCAGCGGGAAGACGCGGTCTGACCAGCCTTTCTCCACAAAACCGTTGGGGCCGCGAAACAACTCTTCTCCGTTCAGCACGATTCGGATGAGCGTCGTGCCCGGTTTATCGTCGTCCTGCGCCTCCAGCGCCAAACGGGCTTGTCTCGCAGACAGCGAATTCAGATGGAACTTTGCCCGCAAGGTGGACTCCCCTGTCTGCGTGCCGTAAATCCATGCCGCCAGCCGCGGCGGACAATCCCATTTGTATTCCTGCGGGCCGCGCCCGCCCTCGAAGAGTTCCAGCGGGATTCGCCAGCCTCGACCCCCGGGCAAGGGTTCCAGCGCGCGGTTGGCTGCCACATCCCTCTCCAGAACCGCAGCGGGATCGGCCAAGAGTTGTTTCACCACGGGGTCGGTGTGCCACGGTTTTTCCTTGACCCGCAGACGCGCCGTTCGCCAAAACCAGCCGCGGATGGTGTCGGCATCCTGGACGTTAAAGAAAGGAGGGGACGAGTTATCCTTGGCCAGGGTCAGATATTCCACCAGTCGCTGCTGGAAGACCGTTGCGCCGTCGGGCATCTCGCCGCGAACGGGATTGCGCTGAACGAGATCCGAATACAGGACGAAACTCTTTTCGACTCCCAGCCGTTTCCGAATCAACGCCGAGTCCGCGGCCGCCGCTTCGGCTTCATTGAACAACCCCAATGCCTCCCGCACCAACTGCACGCTCGCCAGATGCCGCACATCGCCGCCGGCGCCCTGATGGAGTTCCGGCGCGGCCGCGGCGCGCGCGAGCAGTTGGTAAAACTGCAGCATCGGGTCCGCCGCCGTGCCAAAATATCCCTCCATGAACTCGCGCGTCAGTTCCGCCGTGTCCGCCTTCGGATCCCACATGCGATGTCCTTCCACGTAATCAAACAACGGCCGCAGGAAAACCGGCCGCCCGCAAAAATAAATCCCACGCACGCCATCGGCGGCATACATCGTCAGCTTTTCCGCGATGGCTTCGTGGGTGAACTCCAGCAACTGAAGATTCCAGACCGGGTAATCGTAGATGTAGAGCTGATTGGGACACCATTTCAGCCAGCCTTTGTACCATTCCCAGCCCGCTTTGTTCTTCTCGCACCTCAACCCATGCCCCTGACATGGCGTCTCCGGCGGGTAGGGGCAATACATCACCCGCACGTTCGGCGCCGGTTTCAGGCGGTGGGGCGGCGGCCCCGTGAATGAAGTGTAGGCACCGGTCAGGATGATCTTATCCGGATACTTTTTGGCAACGGCCCCCGCCAGTTCATTCACAAAATCCAGCAGCCGGTCGGAGGTGACCTTGCCGGGTACCGTGTCCAGTTTCTTGCACTCTTCGCACTGACACCATCCATAACCATCCGCCTGCAGGACCGAAAAAAAGCGACGATCCTTTTGCTTTTCGATCCAGGCCAACAATCGTTCCGTGGCAATTTTTCGCACCTGCGGATTGGAGAAGCACAGGTGGAGAGTGTATGCCGAGAAACCGGGATTTCCCAGCGCCAGTGTGGCTTCCCGCTGGCCTTTTTCGTTCATCGCAAAGTATTCCGGGTGCTCCTTGCCATAGAGGTAAAATGGCACGAGATACGCCGACGTATGGCACCATTCAACGTCCGCCTTGGGATCCACTTGCTTCGGATCGCCGACGTCGGTCTGCAAAGAATGTTCCCCCGCATAGACTCTTCCACTGCCAATCAGGCGCATCTCGAAGGACGGCTTTCGCATCACGTCCATCTCCGGGATGCGTAGCGGCTTCACGCTCGGAATCCTCTCACACTGGTCCGCGTAGAACCGCGCGCCCATCTGTTGCAACCAGGCATAGACGCCATACAACGTGCCCTTGTAACTGCCGCCCGCCACGCAGGCATTTCCGTCTCGAACCCGGATGCGATAGGCATCTTCGTCCAGTTGCGCCAATTCGGCCTCGGTCACCATCCCGGCCAGAAGAGCCGCCCGTCCAACCAAGATCAGGCCTTTCTGCCCTCGCAGGGAGGGAACCCACTCTTTGCGCTCCAATCTGACGCCGCTGATCTTCTCCAGATAGTCGGCGAGTTCCGCGGCAGCCCCGGTCTCCTCGACAGTCGGGTTTGGAGGCAGCACGCTGGACGAGGCAGGAATCCCCATGATCTCAATTTTTACCTCGCCGGCGTGGCAAAGGGAAGGAGGGAAAAGAAACAGAAGGGCAACAAGGAGCAGCAGAACAGGACTAAAGATGTGTCGAGTTTTCATCCTCTCACTCCCAACTGGCGACAGCGGCTTCCTTGAACGGTCCCGCCTGCAGCGCCTGAATCTGTTCCTCACTCAGCATACTGTAGATATACAACCCGATGCCCCGGCCGGGAAATTTGCGCAGGAAGTATTCCATCTGTCGGGCAACCAACTCCGGTTCGCGAGGAACCGCGCGCCCTTCGCGGCGCTCATAGTTCCCCAGCACCTTGGCGAACCGCTCGGGATGTGAAGAGACCAGCCGCACCCGTTCCAGAACATTGATGTTTGGCACACGACCATAGTCCATGTCGTAGACCACGTCCACCCAACCGCGCTCCACCCAGAGCCATTCATTGCGGCCCTGGACGTCCAACGCAGGCTTCGGCTTGGGATGACCCGAGATCGAAATTACCGCCTTAGGTCTAACTGCCTTAACACCCTCGCTCACCCGCCGCACGATGTCCGAAACGGCAGCCTCCTGCCATTCCAAAAACCGCTGGCGCACCTCGGGGGAGTTCTGGTCCTTGAGTTCATCTATGTCCTTCCCATACTTTTTCCGATACAGCTCGCGGGCGGTGGGGGAGAATGAGACGCCATCGGTGCGGATGTAGTCGAGGTTGATCCCGTCCACCTCATATCGCGTGGCGAACTCGACAATCTCGTTGACGATGAAATCCCGGAAAGCCGGATCTTGCAGGTCAAACGCATCCTTGGGCGCTCCCTCCGGCGCAAACTCAGGATAAATGGGCGCCTGCCGCAAGGAGACATTATACCAACCGTGGACCTCCACCCCACGGGCATGCGCCTTGCGGATCAGTTCGGCAAACGGGTCCGCGTCTCCTCCGAAAATAGCCCCTTGGGGTACGAAAATCAGGCCGCCAAGGGGAGTTCTTCCAGTTCGACTTTGTATCCCAAGCTTTCGAGCTTGCGAAGATGATAGCG
>Ga0210015_1000654_pt1 | contig 36049 bp, 31 predicted proteins | sample CryGeymeta201522_FD_185471 | JGI IMG/M metagenome (GOLD analysis project Ga0210015, IMG submission 185471) | Groundwater microbial communities from Crystal Geyser aquifers in Utah, USA - Crystal Geyser metaG 2015-22 (SPAdes) (version 2) | ecosystem: Environmental > Aquatic > Deep subsurface >...
CGCCGCAATGGGTCAGCGCGAGGCAGCCGTATTTCGACGTGCAATACACCGTCACGTCGATCAGCGGCTTGCGCGAGGCGATGCTGCCCACGTTGATCAGCTTGTAGGGATAGTCGCGCTTGCCCTGGGCGATCATCTGCTTGGCGGTTTCCTGCATCCCCAGCCACATCGCCTTGGTGTTCACGGTCATGATGAGGTCCCAGTTGTCCTCGTCGATGTCCATGAAGAACCGGGGCTTGTTGAGGCCTGCGTTGAACAGGCCGACGTTGATTTCGCCGAAGGCGTCCACGGTGGCGGCGACGGCGCGCGCGTTGTCCGCGCGCCTGGTCACGTCCATCTCGACCGCGATCGCCTTGCCATTGCCGGCGGCGTTGATGCGGTCGGCGACCGTCTGCGCCTCGGCGAGATTGAGATCGCCCAGACACACGTTGGCGCCCTGCTCGGCGAAGTGCTCGGCGTTGGCGGCGCCCATGCCGCGAGCCGCGCCGGTGATCAGGATGTTCTTGCCGCTCAGGCGCTTGGGGTCCATGGTCGTCTCCTTCTCTGTCTTTGTTCGTGGTTATTTCCGTATCAGCGCGTCGGCGCGCGCCTGCGCGCGCTTCAGCGCCTCGCGCGGCGGGACGACGCCGCGCAGCATGTCGTGGAACTCCTCGCCGCAGATCTGGATCACGCCGACGATCTCGGGCACCGGCGGGCGCGGCCAGAACTGCAGCTCGTCGCGCCACGACATCTCGTCCACGGCGGCGAAGATCGGCGAGGCGCTGCGCACCTCCGGGTCGGCGCCGACCGAATAGCGCGGGTTGGTCCGGCTGCCGTTCAGCACATAGAGTTTCTGCGCCTCGGGCGAGGTGAACACGGCCAGCGCCTCGGCGGCGGCGGGCAGGCGCTCGGGCGCGAGATTGGCCGGGATGCCCAGCACATAGCCGCCCACCGGCGCCACCGGGCTGGCCCCCGGCCCCGCCGGATGCGGCAGATAGCCGGTCTGACCGCAGGCGGGCGACGCCTTGTCGCGTTCGAAATAGGGCGCGAGCAGGGTGTAGCCGTAGGCCATCGCGACATCGCCTGCGGCATAGGGCCGGATCCGCTCATACCACGACATCGACAGGATGTAGGGCGGCGAATACTTCAGCAGCTCCAGCAGGAACTCGGCCGCCCGCAGCCCGGCTTCGGTGTCGATGGTCGGGCGATAGCGCCGCGCCGCCAGATGATCGGTGTCGAAGCCGCCCGCGCAGGCGGGAAGGTTCAGGACCGGCTGTCCGAAATCGGCCATCGCCATCAGCACGGTGTGGCCAAGCGCGGTGCCGCGCGCCGCGTTCCACGCGATGCCGTATCGCCCCTGGCGGGGTTCGTGCAGCACGCTGGCGGCGTGCAGCAGCTCCTGCGTCGTGGCCGGCGGCGCCAGCCCTGCGGCGGCGAACAGGTCGCGGCGATAGAACAGCAGCTCCGGCGTCGTCTGCGCCGGCACGCCGTAAGCCCGCCCGCCCCAGTGCGCGGCCTTCCAGCCTGCGGTGTGGAAATCCGCCGGGTCGAGCCGGTCGATGTCGAGCGCGGCGTCGAGCGGCATGAGCACGCCGTTCTCGACGAACTCGCCGATCCAGGGCAGATCGACGGCGATGATGTCGTAGCGGCTGGCGGGGCGGCGGGCGTTGCGCAGCGCCTCCTCGCGCAGCCAGTCGATCGAAAACGCGCGCTGGTGGATCTGCGCGCCGATCACCTGTTCGAACTGGCGCTTGAGGTTGACCATCACCATGAAGGTGGGATCGCCATGCACCAGAACCCGCACGCCGCCGGGCGCCCTGAGCGGGGCGGGCAGCACCGATAGCGGCGGGATCGACTGGGACTCGGCGTAGCTGCCGCCGAAATAGTAGTCCTGCGCCCGCTGCTCGCGCGGCTGACCGGCGAAGCGGCGTTCCGCCAGTCGGCGCATCCTCCCGGAGAGCTGCGTCCACTGCGCCAGCAGCTTGTCGCTGGGGTGCATCGAAAAGGTCTTGCCGGTGCGGGTGCGCGGGCGCTGGTCGATCAGCCCGGCCTCGACCATCTCCTTCACCCGGCGGGTGGCGGTGGCGTAGGGCAGGCGACTGGCGCCGATCAGCGATGTCGGCGTCACGATCCGCGCGGTGAAGTGCGCTTGCAGCAGCTCCAGCGCCATGCGCAGATAGGCGTCGGAAGTCACGAGGTCGATGGTGTGCTCCACCTCTTCAACCATGTCGTGCACGAATGCGAGCATCTCGGCGTCGTCGGCCATCGCTTTCGGGACCGACGCTTGCGAGACCGGCGCCCGTGGCGGGGCCGGGCCGAACTGCATCTGGTTCGCCATCGCGTTCATGGTCGGGGCCGGTTCCTTCGCGCGCCGTCGTCGGCGCAGGATCGCCGACTTGTCCGGACTGGATGATTCTGGTTCGCTCATGTTTCGCCCTTGCAGGATGTCCGCTTCGATATCCGAATCGGATGTTGATAATATCCATATTGGATATGAGTATATCCGTATCGGATATTTTTGCTGCATTTCGGACAAGCCGGGTCCGGCACAGTGTCGTCAGGTTCTTCGGCCTGCGACGAACGCCATGGCGAGCATGACGGACGTCCGCAGGTCCGAAGACAGAACGACGAACAACCGGGAGGAACCATCAAATGAAACTTCGCACCGCACTGGCCGCCAGCGTCGCCGCACTCGCCCTGACGGGCGCGGCGACCGCCGCCGACACGATGAAGATCGGCATCACCCAGAACAACGTCGGGGTGGACAGCTATCAGACCACCTACGAGAAGGCCTTCATCGCGGCGGCGCAGGCCAACCCGGCGATCGAGGCGGTGGTGCTCGACGCGGGCGGCGACGTCGCCCGCCAGATCGCGCAGATGGAGGATCTGATCCAGCAGGAGGTTGACGCCATCATCATCTGGCCGACCAACGGCGAGGCGGTGATCCCCGCCGTGCGCAAGGCGCAGCAGGCCGGCATCCCGGTGATCGTGACCAACTCCAACATCGCCGAGCCGGGCTTTCGCTTCGTGGCCTCGTTCTCCGGCCCCGACAACATCACCCAGGGGGCCCGCTCCGCCGAGATCATGTGCGACAAGTTCAAGGCGATGGGGATCGAGAGCGAGGCGAAGGTCGTGCACATCACCGGCCAGCCGGGCTACACCACCGCCATCGAGCGCGCCAAGGGCTTCGAGGACCGTCTGCCCGAGGTCTGCCCCGAGGTCACCGTTGTGGACACCCAGCCGGGCGACTGGAACCGCGAAAAGTCGCAGCAGGTGATGGAGGCCTTCCTCGTCAAGTATGACGACATCGACGGCGTCTATGCGGGCGACGACAACATGGGCGTCGGCGCGCTGAACGCCGCCAAGGCCGCCGGGCGCGACGGCATCATCTTCGTCGGCGCCACCAACTTCGCCGTGGGCTATGAGGCGATGGCGGCGGGCGACTACTGGGGCTCGATCTACCAGTCGCCGGTCGATGACGCAGAGGCGGCGCTGCAGACCGCGCTCGACGTGCTGAGCGGCAAGGATGTGCCGTTCCTGAACTATTTCGACACGCCGAAGATCACTCAGGACAACATGGGCGCGTTCACCAAGCCGGTGTTCTGAGAAACCGCACGGCGCTTCGGGGCGCTTCGGGCGACCAGGGAAGGACGGCGGCGGACGGGCGACCGGACGCCGCCGCCGGGGCCGTGCGCTCCGGCCGCACAAATGCGGCCGTTCTTGCAACAATCAGCGCGCGCTGCGGCGCAGTCGGCGTCCCCGACGCGGCGCCCATGTCGCCGCCTTGCAGGGCGGCGGCGCCGGGGACCGGCCGGATCGTGACGATCAAGGCGGGCGCAAAAAAGCCCGGGCGGGAAAAACCGCCCGCAGCGGACAGATCGCGCAACGACGCGGCTTCAGGGAGGAAATCGTGGCGACACTCACCAGACAACGGGTCGTGAGCATTCTGGCCAGGGAAGGCATCCTGATCGCCTTTGCGGTGTTCATGGTCGCCTTCACGCTGGCCAACCCGAAATTCCTGTCGGTTGACAACCTGTTCAGCGTCGTGCGGTCCTCCGCGATCCTGGGGGTGATGGCGCTGGGCGTGACGTTCGTGGTCATCAGCGGCAATCTCGATCTTTCCGTGGGGTCGATGATGTCGTTCTCGACCATCGTGGTGCTCGACCTGCACGACAGGATCGGCCCGGCGCTGGCCATCCCGGCGATGTTCGCCATGACGCTGGGGCTTGGCGCGTTCATCGGCCTGCTGGTGGGATACCTGCGGCTCAACTCGCTGATCGTGACGCTGGGAATGTTGTCCGCGATCCACGGTCTGACGCTGACCTACTCCGGCGGGCAGAACATGGACATCGCCGACAAGGAGGCGACCTGGTTCAGCGTTTTCGGTCAGGGGTCGGCGCTGGGCGTGCCGGCGCCGATCCTGATCTTCGCGGCCCTCGCCGCCGTGCTGGGGCTGCTTCTGGCCAAGACCCCGTTCGGCCGCAAGGTTTATGCGGTCGGCGGCAACGGCGCGGCGGCGACGTTTTCGGGCGTGCCGCGCGCGCGCACCGTGTTCACCTGCTATCTGATTTCGGCGGGCTGCGTCGCGGTTGCGGGGCTGATCCAGGCCAGCCGGTCGCTCGGCTCGCAGAACACCGTCGGCCAGGGTCTGGAGCTGGAGGTGCTGGCTGCGGTGATCCTCGGCGGCGCGTCGCTGCTGGGCGGATCGGGCGCCATCTTCAAGACCGTCGTCGGCGTGCTGATCCTGGGTTTCATCCAGAACGGGCTGCTGCTGGTCGGCCTGCAGTTCTACGTCCAGTTCGTCGTGACCTGGATCATCATCATCCTTGCGGTCTGGCTGGATATTGCGGCGAAGCGCGGCAAGCTCTGGTCGCCGATCGCCTGAGGGAGGGGAAGCCATGCAAGCGGGCGCACTGTCGAAGGCGCTGAAGCGCGGCGCGATCTGGGGTTTCATCGTGCTGGAGCTGATCTTCTTCAGCATCGCCGGGGAGTATCTGTCGCTCTCCGGCAAGGCGTTCATGGATTTCGACAACATGCTGCTGCTGCTCAAGCAGTCGGCGCCGATCGGGATCATCGCCATGGGGATGACCATCGTCATGGTGAACGGCAACATCGATCTGTCGGTGGGGGCCACCTTCGCCATCGCGGCGATCATCCTGCTGGACAGCATGACATGGCCGGTGTTCGCCGGTCTCGGCGACTGGGTGATCCCGGTGGCGTGGCTGCTGGCGCTGACGGCGGGCGCGGCGCTGGGCGCGCTGAACGGGTTCATCGTCTGGAAGACCGGCGTTGACGCCTTCATCGTGACGCTCGGCTCGATGCTGGGGTTTCGCGGCGTCGTCTTCATGTTCAACGGCGAGAACCCGACCAGCCACCTCAACTGGACGCTGGTGGATTTCGCCGAGGCGCAGCCTCTCGGGCTGCACACCCCGACATGGTTCCTGCTGGCGGCGACGCTGGCGGTATGGTTCCTGATGGCGCGCACGGTGCACGGGCGCAACGCCTACGCCATCGGCGACAACCGCGAGGCGGCGGTCAACGCGGGCGTCCGGGTCGGGCCGCACATGATGATCAACTTCATGATCATCGGCTTTCTGGCCGCGCTCTCGGCGGTGGTGTTCTACTCCGAAAGCGGTTCGGTGAACCCCAATGACGGCCAGCTCTATGAGCTGTGGGTCATCACCGCCGTCGTGCTGGGCGGCACGAAGATCACCGGCGGCGCGGGCGACGTGATCGGCACCTTCGGCGGCGTCATCGCCATCCAGCTGCTGCGCAAGGGGCTGGGCCATATCGGCGCGGACACATCGACCGTGAACCTTGCGATCGGGCTGATCCTGATCGCCGTGCTGATCCTCGACCGGCAGCTCAACGTCAGGGGCAAGGAGGCGCTGAAGATATGACCGATGCGAAACCCGTCCTCGAGCTCGAGGACATCGTCAAGACCTTCCCCGGCGTGCGCGCCCTCGACGGCGTCTCGTTCTCGGTGATGCCCGGCGAGGTTCACGCCCTCATGGGGGAGAACGGCGCCGGGAAATCCACGCTGATGAAGGTGCTGGGCGGCATTCACCAGCCCGACGGCGGCGCGATCCGCATGGGCGGGGAGCAGGTCGTGATGGCGGGGCCGCTGGAGGCCAAGGCCCGGGGCGTGATGTTCATCCACCAGGAGCTGAGCCTCGCGACCGAGCTGAGCGTCGCCGAAAACGTCTATCTGGGCGAACTGCCGCGCAAGCGTTTCGGCCGCGTCGATTGGGCGACGCTGCGCGACAGGACCGACGCGATCCTGAAAAAGCTCAGGGTCAGCTTCGACGCCAGAACCCGGGTGGGCGATCTGTCCATCGCCAATCAGCAGATGGTCGAGATCGCCCGCGCCCTCACCGTGGACGCGAAGGCGGTGATCTTCGACGAGCCGACGGCGTCGCTGACCGATGCGGAAAAGGTCGTGCTGTTCGACGTGATCGCCGATCTGAAGGCGAGCGGCGTGGGGATAATCTACATCTCGCACCGGATGGAGGAGATCTTCAGGATCACCGACCGCATCACCGTCCTGCGCGACGGGCAGTATCAGGGCACGGTCGCCACCGCCGAGATGACCGAGGAATCGGTCACCCAGATGATGATCGGCCGCAAGCTCGACCTCAGCCGCAACGTCGCGCGTCACGCGCTGGGCGACGTGGCGCTGGCGGTGCGCGGGCTGAGCTGCGGCGCCCTCTACCGCGATGTGAGCTTCGAGGTCCGCCGCGGCGAGATCGTGGGGTTCTACGGGCTGGTCGGCGCGGGCCGGACCGAGATCGCCGAGACGCTGTTTGGCCTGCGCGATCCCTCCGCCGGGCAGATCCTTCTGGACGGAGAGGCGGTGCGCATCCGCTCGCCCGCCGACGCCATCGCGCGGGGCATTTCGCTGGTCCCCGAGGATCGCAAGGGGCAGGGCCTGGTGCTTGGCATGAACTGCCGCGACAACATGACCCTGCCGCAGGTTGACGATCTGACGGCGGGGCCGTTCATGGCCGAGGGCGCCGAAGTGGCGATCTTCGATCAGTATCGCGACCGGCTCGACATCCGCACGCCGAACTGGAAACAGCGGGTGGGGAACCTGTCGGGCGGCAACCAGCAGAAGATCGTCATCGGCAAGTGGCTGTCGATGCATCCAAGCGTCCTGATCGTGGACGAACCGACGCGCGGCATCGACGTCGGCAGCAAGTCCGAGATCCACAAGCTGCTGCGCGAACTGGCGGCGCAGGGCTACGCCGTGATGGTCATCAGTTCGGAGATGCCCGAGGTGCTGCATGTCTCCGACCGGATCGTGGCGATGTATTCGGGCCGGGTCATGCGCACCTTCACTGCCGGCGAGGTGACCGAGAACTCGCTGATCCAGGCGATTTCGGGGATCTGAGCCGATGCGGGCCGCCGGAGGGGCCGGCCCTCCGGCGGCCGCGTGAGCAGCGTTCGGATCAGCCCGTATCGCCGCGCCTTGTTGCGCAGGAAGGGCAGGCCGGTCTCCATGACCTCGGCTTCGGCGGAGGCGACCGGCCGCCAGACCGAAAGGGTGCAGGCGATCTCCGGCGGCCTGTTGACGAAGCTCTCCAGCGCCAGCCCGCCCTTGAAGCCGATCGCCCGCAGGGTCGCGAACACCTCGTCCCATTGCACGGCGCACGCGCCCGTCGCGCCGCGATGGGATTCGGAGAGGGCGAGGTAGCGCAGGTGCTTGCGGGCGTCGAGAATCCCCCGGGCGACGCCGTTTTCCCCGATGTTCATGCGGTAGGTGTCGAGGTGCGCGAACAGGTTTTCCCCGCCGATGCGCGCGATCATCGCCGCCGCCCCGCGACCGGTGGTGATGAGGTGGGACCCGTAGCGGTTGAGCGGTTCGATCCCCGGCGACAGGCCGAGGGGTTTCGCGTGCGCCGCCGCCGCCATCAGGGCGCGGGCGACGTTGTCGAGGTCGCGGGCGGTTGGCGGCTGGCCGGTCCGCTCGCCGATCCCGCCATAGACCACCCCCGACAGCGCCTCCGCCCCGCTCGCGGCGACGGTGGCGCGGATCGGCCATGTGCCCGAGGACCGGCTGACCGAAGGGCTGTTTCTCACCCGGTCGATCCGGCGCAACGACGCCGTGGCGCGGCTCGGCGCCCGCAGGCTTGGGGTGATCGTGATCTCCGACGACCTGCCCGAGCTGCTGGCCGCCTGTCACCGCATTCTGGTGAGGAAGGCGGGCCGGATCGTCCACGAGATCGAGGGCGGCTCGGTTTCCGAAGACGATCTTGCGCAAAAGCCGGCCTCATGACCGCGCTCCTCGCCCGCAACGAAACCCTCGTCGCCGCCGTCATCGCGCTGTTCTGCATCGTGGCGCCGGTCTCGGACCCGAATTTCCTCACCGTCACGACCCCGGGCGACCTGCTGCGGGCCTCGATCGTGCTCGGAATCCTCGCCATCGGCGCGATGCTCGTGCTGATCTTGGGAAGGCATCGACGTGAGTTTCACCGCCGTCGCGATCTCGGCGATGTACATAGCCACCAAGGCTGCGCTGGCCTTCTGGCCCGGCAGGCCGTGGTGGCGCATCTTCCCGGCGGCGCTCCTCATCGGCGCCGCGCTCGGCGCGGTCAACGCCCTGTTCATCGCCGGTTTCCGGCTGCCGACGCTGATCGTCGCCCTCGGCACGTTCTCGGCGTTTCGCGGTTTCCTGCCGACCTTCGTCGGCTCGGAGCGGATTTCGGCGCCGCCGCCGGACGTGCGCGCCTTCTCGCGCATGATGATCGCGTTTGCTCCTGTTCGCGGCGCTCGCGTCGGGGCTGCATGTCCTGCTCAGCCGCACCGGGTTCGGCCTGCGGGTGACGATGTGCGGGGCGAACCCGCTCGCCGCCCTGTTCGCGGCGATCGACATCGGCCGGCTGCTGCGGCAGGTGTCGCATTTCGCCCGCGAGCTGATCTGGGGCGCGCTGCTGCTGTTCGTGGTGGTGATCAACGTGACCGACTGGGCGGCCCTGCGCCGCCGTTGGCGGGGATAGATCAGCGGCGGGCGTGACGCCGTCAAGACGCGATCACCCGGCCTGCGCCGGGCGGCGCCGGGTCCCCCTATTAACCCTGTTGACAAAGAGGTGATTCGGCGTGATCGTTCCTCAACTGGACGTTGGTGTGGACAATTTGCTTTCGCAATATCAGATAATTTGCATGAGTAGTTTGTTTTTCGTTGTTTTGTTTTCGGCTCGTCACGCGTTCGTCACTGAACTGGATACTTCGCAGTCACCCCTTATTTGCAGGGAGGTTGACGATGACCAGCAGACGCGATTTTCTTCGCTTCTCGACCGGAATTGGCGCCGCCTCGATCGGCGGCGCGGCGCTTGGCCAGGATGCCGTGTATCGCGAGATGCAGCGGCGCCTCGGCTATCTCGCCGCGCCGGACGGCTCGCCGCCCGATCTGCTCGCGCATCCCAGCCCGCCGGTCGATCCGTGGCTGACCGTGCCGCTGGAGGAGCTGCGGCCGCCGGTGGCCAGGCCGCTTTTCCGCATGGACGGGCCGGTGACGGCGGCGGAGGCGCTGGCGCTCGGGTTTTCGGCGGCGGAGGCGGCGACGGCCGTTGAGGACCTTGCCGAAGCCGTTTGGCTGCGCCTGTTCGCCCACCGCTTCGGGGCGGCGGCCGCCGCGCTTGCCGCCGACGGGTTCCGCATCCCCTTCGCGGCGGCTTCAGGCTGGACCGTGCGCGGCGACCGCGTGGCGGGGGATCGGGTCCGGATCGACATCGGCGAGCCGCCCGACCCATCGGCGCACCAGCGGTTCCGCGAGTTTCGCCCGCGCGCCTTCTATATCAACCGCGAGGCGGAGTTCCTGTGGCGGTTCCATCCCCAGTATGGCGACGAGAGCAGCAGCTGGGGCTATCACAACATCTATTTCGACGCGGAGGCGGGCGACTACGCCGCGACCCGGCCCTGCTCGCCGGGGACCACGTTCAAGGCGCGCTATGGCGAGCCGATCATCGTGCGCCGGATCAACGACCTGCCGGAGATCGGCAATCAGCCCGGACATTCGAAGCTGCGCTTCGCGCTGCCGTCGAGCACCTCGCACCTGCACAACGCGCACACCGCCAGCGAGAGCGACGGCTACCCCAACGACTGGCTGAACCCCGGCGAATACTGGGATCACCATTACGCCAACTTTCCGTCCGGGTTCGACGACCGGGAGAAGCTCTCGACGCTGTGGTATCACGACCACCGGATGGACTTCACCGCGACGAATGTCTACGCCGGTCTCGACGGGTTTTATCTGCTGTTCGACGAACGGGCGGAGAACGGGGCGGCGCCCGACACCGGCGATCACGACGACGAGACCATCGGCTGGCGGCTGCCGTCGGGCGACCACGACATCCCGCTGATCTTTCACGACCTTCTGTTCGCGCAGGAGATCGCGGCGCACGGCCCCGACGGCGCGCCGCTGACGGGGCGCGACGGCGCGCCGCTGCGCGTCGCCAATCCGGTCAGCCCGGCGCAGACCACGCGCTGGACCTTCGACAGCGCGCAGGACTGGGACGCGCTGGAGCCGGGCGACATGCGGGGCAGGGCGCTCGCCGAAGGCGGGCCGCGCCGGGCGATCCGGCATCGCGGCTTTCCTGCGGGGGATGCGCCCGGCGTGGCGGCGGGCCGCTATCAGCCCTCGCCCGAGGTGGTGTTCGACGGCTTCAACATCGACGGCGTGATCGGCGACCGCTGGTCGGTCAACCGCCGGGTGCAGCCGAGGCTGAAGGTCAAGCCGCGCAAGTACCGGCTGCGGCTGCTGAACGGCGGCCCGTCGCGGTTCTATGAATTCTCGCTGCACGCGACAAACGTCTCGGACGACTACCGCAACGTGTTCGGCGACGACGCCCCGTCCGAGACCACCCGCACCCAGCGCCAGATGCTGGTGATCACCGGCGACGGCAATTTCCAGCCCAACCCGGTGATCGTGGACAGCGTCTATGTGGGCGTGGCGCAGCGCGTCGATGTGATCGTCGATTTCGCCGCCTTCGGGCCGGGGGCGCATGTCTGCCTGGTCAACACGCTGGAGCAGGAGAACGGGCGCGGCCCCACCGAACGCAGCATCAACAGCCGAGACTATTACGCTTCGGACGAGGATTTCTTCAAGGCCAACGGCCAGATCCTGTTCGAGGTCGAGGATGAAGCGGTCGCCGACGACAGCCGCTTTCCGCTGTTCTTCCGCGACCTGCCGCCGGTGGATTTCTCGGAGGTGAAGCGCGAGCGGCTGTGGGAGTTCGACTACGACGGCGGACTGTGGACCATCAACGGCGACATCTACGACCCCAACCGCATCGACGCGGGCATCGAGCAGGACAGCGCCGAGATCTGGACCTTCCGCAACGGCGGCAGCGGCTGGCACCATCCCATCCACAGCCATTTCACCGAGTTCATCATCCTGGAGCTGGACGGCAAGCCGTTCAGCCAGGGGGCGATCCAGTCGCAGCTCGAACCGCCGCCGACGACGACGCCGGATGAAATGCGGGTGATGGGTTTCGAGGCCGCCCCCGCCGAAACCGTCGAACCGGCCATGCGCCCCGAGCCGGTGACCGGCTTCTCGACCAGCGCGGCGCTGCGCGCGGCGTTCCGCACGCCCGCCGATCCCGATGCGCTGAACGCCGCGCTCGACGCGATGCTGGCCGCGCCGGCGACCCGCGACGCAGCCGTCGGCGCGGTGTTCGACGGCGTCGCCGCCGAGGCGTATCGCGAACGGATGCGACCGGTCATCGAGCGGCGCCATCCCGCCGACGCCGAGAGCCGTCTCGACGCCAGCCTCGCCGCCGCACGCGACGCGGTGATCGCCGCCTTCGGCAAGTTCAAGACCGTCGAGGCGGTGGACGACGTGCTGCGCCCGCTGGTCGCCGCTGCGGCGCAGAGGGTGAAGTTCCGCGCCGTGACCGATTTTTACGCCTTCACCTCGGTGCTGAAGGCGGTGGGCCTCAGCAGCCCCGAACTGCCCGAGCCGCGCCGCTTTCTCGGCGGGCCGCGCCGCGATGTGGCGCTGCTCAGGCCCAACACCGAGGTCACGGTGTTCATGCGCTGGAAGGATTTCATGGGCCGCCACGTCATGCACTGCCACAACGTGGTGCATGAGGATCATGCGATGATGATCCGCTGGGACATCGTGCCGCGCGGCCAGGGCTTTGACCGCCCGCGCCCGGCCGACGCGGTCGCCGCCATCGGCGACGCGGTCTCGCCGCACCGGCGCAAGCATATCGAGGTGCACCCGCCCGGCGGCGCGCATCAGCCCGACGACAGCTGACCCGCCGTCCCGGAAGAAAGGAGTGGAGCGATGGACATCGACCCGCGTTTCGCATGGTCGCCGGAGGGCGCTTCGCGGCTGAACCGCCGCGCCATCCCCGACATTCCCGTGACCGATCAGGACGGCCGCCGCCTGAACTTCTACACCGATCTGGCGCGCGGGCGGCTGCTGATGATCGCCTTCACCTCGATCGGGCATGACGCCCATTATCCCTGCACGCCCAGGCTGGCGCAGGTGCGGGCGCATCTGGATCGCGGCCCGGCGGCGATGGCCGAACTCTACACCATCACGCTCGACCCGGTGAAGGACGACGCCGCCGCGTGGTCGGCCTACGCGCGCGCCGCCGGCGCGGGGCGGGGATGGCGGTTCCTGCGCGCCTCGGCCGACGACGTCGAGGCGCTGCGCGGCGCGCTGTTCGTCCACCGCGCCCGCGACGAGAACGCGGCGCGCGTGATGCGGCGGCGCGACGCCATCCTGGGGCTGCGGCCCGAGCGGGCGGTGATGGACTGCTCGCTGGGCCTTTTACGCTATGGCGACGAGGGCCGCGACATCTGGGGCGGCGCGCCGGTGCGCGCCGACGCGCGCGCGATCGCCGACCGGCTGGAGTGGCTGGTCTCGGCCTGCGCGTCGCGCCCCGCAGGCCGCAGGCGCGCCGGGCCTGCGGCGCAGATCGTGGCGTGAGGGAGGACACGATGCGCAGAACCGCAATTTCGATGTTCGCGCTCGGCGCGGCGCTGGCCGCCGCCGGCGGCGCCTCGGCGCAGACCACCGCTGAGGTGATCGCCGCCGCCGGGGCGAAGCAGACCTGCCCGGCCGGGGTGTTCCAGCCCGATCCGCCGATCTTTCGCGCGCAGGGCAGGATTTTCGACTTCGCCGGTCTCGACGCCGCGTTGAAGCAGGCGGTCGAGGATTTCGGCTCGATCCCGGCGTTCGCGGATTTCTCCGACAACCCGATGGTGCTGCCGCCCGGCGATCCGGTCGCGCGCTACCTGAACCCCAACCATCCCCGGTTTCAGCCCAACACGCCGCTGGCCGACTGGCGGCGGGTGCGCTGCGCGCCGACGCCGGCGGCCGAGGGCGAGCGGCTGCCGCGCCAGTGGGTGCGCCGCGACGACACGCCCGACGAAGCCCGGCGCGCCTTCGCCGCCGCCTATCTGCCCACGCTGCCGAAGATCACCCCGCCCGACGCGATCCGGGTGAGCTATGTGCGCACCGGCGCCAGCCTGTTTCCCGGCGAGGCCGACATCGACGGCGACGGCGCCCCGGAGACGGTGGACAGCTTCGCCAATCCGCCCGGCACCAACCTGCTGCCGACCGTCTACGCCAACCTGCGCGACGGCGGCGGGGTCGAGATCGCCAACACGCTGTCCTCGACCAAGGAGGCCCCTTACGCGCTGCACGACGGCAAGCCGAAGGTGACGCTGATAAACCCGCTCTCGCCGATCGACGACCTGCGCTATATCCTTGAGACGCTGGGCGAGGTGGTGCTGGGGACGCCCTATCGCAGCCTGCTCGCCGACCCCGACAATCTGACGCTCGACGCCCTGAACGCGGCGGCGGAGGGCGCGGGGGAGCGGCTGCGCGACCAGTCGCGGCTGGTGGAGCGGCAGGCGCGCTGGGCGCTCAACATGATCGAAGGCCATGACGGCGCGCTGTCGGCCATCCCGGAAGACCGCGCCTATCGCGGCTTCGGGCTGCTGAACCACTCCGGCCATCACCGGGTCAACCGGGTGATGCCGGTCCATGACGCCAGCGGCGCCGTGATCGGCGGCGAGGCCGTGGTGCGCCAGCTGTGGTATGGCGGGCGCATCCAGTCCGACACGATGTATTTCGACTTCGGCTGGGACCGGAAAGGACCGCCGGTCGAATACGTCAATTGCGGCGGCCCCGGTCAGCCCAGCGCGCAGGCGTGCGCCGACGCCGCGCCGGTCCCGCCCGAACTGCCCTGGACCATCCGCTACGAGATCAGCGTGCTGGCGCGCGGCAACGACGATTTCTCGCCGATGACGATGCAATTCGACTGTCCGTGGCGGCTGGCGGTGGGCGGCAGGGTGATCGTCGGCCACGCGCCGGGCGAGACCGTCACCTGCCCCGGCGCCGACGCGGAGACGGCGGTGAAGCGGGGGGCGGCGCACCTCGCCTACACCGACGGGCGGGGCGGCGGTGGCCGGATCGACCTGCTCACCGGCTGGCCGCGGGTGAGCTGGATGGGCGGGCCGCTGCAGGCCGCCTTCGACCAGAGCTTCTTTCCCATGGAGGACGGCACGCGCGTCTCGCTCGGCATCCGCATGGCGCCGCCGCAGTATTACAACCTCACCTACACCTGGGGCTGGCGCAAGCACGCGCCGCGGGCGCAGGCGGTGGAGAACGCGCACAAGGTCGTGCCGCCGCCGCTGCCGTTCGTGGACCGTCTGGCGCAGCGCATGGGGATGCCGCAGAATTCGCTCAACATGGCCTGCCATCCGCTGTCGGCGGGGATCGTCGAGCATGAGCGCTGGGCGTTCAACGGCTTTCCGCCGGGCGACGCCAACCCGCCGGGGCTGGCCGCTCCGGCCGATCCGGCGGTCGCGATGACATGCCTGGAGGCGCTGCGCGACATGGTCGCCATGCCCGGCGTCACCCCCGAGCAGGCGGGCGCGGTGCGGCGGCGGCTGCTGAGCGTGCTCTACCCCGCCGCCGAAAACCCGATCGACAAGATCGGCGACCTCGCCCCCGCCAAGCGGATGTGGCGCGCGTTCGGCGCGATCCGCGCCGCGGCGCAGGCGCCGCAGGATACGGCGGACACGGTCTGGCTGACGCTGCTGCTCGACGCCCGCGACGCCTATCTCGACTGGCTGCACCGCACCCGGCTGCCCGGCGGCGTCGTCCCCGACCCCGAGAGCGACGTGACGCTGCTGTTCGTCAACAACACCATCTACGGCCAGATCACCGCCGGCGGCTATGTGTCGATGCCGAACTGGCGGCGGCGCGGCGATCTGGTGCGGGTGACGCTGATCAACGGCGACTATTTCCCGCACGGCTATCTCAACGTCGATTTCGGCGGCGCGCGCGGCTGGGAGAACACGTTCAAATCGACCGTCAAGACCGCCGGTTCCGGGCCGTGGTTCACCTTCGGGCGCTTTCACGCCCGCTTCAACACCGTGCCGGGAACCATCGTGGTCGACATGGCGCGGGCGGGCGATGAGCGGCGCCCCGCGGCGGAAGGGGGCGCGCCCAGAACCGTCACGCCGGGCGTGCACCGGGTGATGCTGAAGATGAACTTCGAGCCGTCGCCAAGGTTGCGGATGTATCAGTTCGATCCGCTGCATCACGACGTCGCCATCTATTCGGTGCACTGACCATGAGCGAGACAACGGATCGCCGCGCCGTTCTCGCCGGGCTGGCCGCGCTCGCCGCAGCGCAGTCGCCGCTGCGGGCGGCGGCGCAGGCCGCCCATCATCACGGCCACGGCGGGCCGGTCTCCGCGCACGGCGACGAGATCGACCTCAGCCCGGCCTCGCGCACGCGCGCCTGGCATGTCGCCCCGCACGCGGCGCTGGTGGATCACCGGGGCGTCGCGTTCGACCCGGCGGCGGCGCTGGCGCGCCCCGGTCCGGTGGCGCTGAATTTCATCTTCACCACATGCCCCGGCGTGTGCCCGATGCTGTCGGCGATCATGGCGGCGCTGGCCGACGCGCTCGGCCCCGATCTGGCGCGGGCGCGGCTGTGGTCGGTCACGCTCGACCCCGACACCGACACGCCCGAGGTGCTGGCCGATTACGCCGCGCTGTGGGACGCGCCGCCCGAGTGGCGCTTCTTGACCGGCGCGCCTGCGGCGGTGAACGCCGTGCGCGGCGCGTTCGGCGCGCTCGACGACAACAAGATGGCGCATCGCGCGCTGACGCTGGTGCGCCTCGACGGCGATCTGTGGGCGCGCCATGAGGGGCCTGTGGCGCCGGAGACGCTCGCCGCCGAGATGCGCGCCGCCCTCGCCTCGGGATGAGCGCCGGGCGCGGCGTGGCGCTGCTGCTCGCCTGTCTCGCGGCGGGGCGGGCGGCGCCCGGCGACGGTCCCGCCGATGTAATGGCGCGCGGCGCCGCGATCTATCACGAGGGCGCGGGGCTGTCGGCGACCATCGCGGGCGGCGCGCCGCTGCCCGCGCCGCTGGCCGCCTGCGTGCGCTGTCACCGGCCGAGCGGCCATGGCGTCAGCGAGGGCGACGCCCGCGCGCCCGCGCTCGCCGCGCCGGTGCTGTTCGCGCCGCTGGCGCCGCGCCGCGACATCCTGCTGCGCGATCTCTATCAGGAGCGCTATGGCGCGCTGGCCAAGGCGCAGGCGCGCACGCCGCGCGCGCGTCCGGCCTATCGCGGCGCCGACGATCTTGGCCGCGCGCTGCGCGCGGGGGTGGACCCCGGCGGCGCGGCGCTGTCGCCCGCCATGCCGCGCTATGCGATCTCGGACGCCGATCTGGCGGCGCTCACCGTCTGGCTGCGCGGCCTCGGCGCCGCGCCCGACCCCGGCTGGGGCGCGCGGACTGTGCGCTTCGCCACGGTGATCGCGCCGGACGCGCCGCCGGGGCAGGCGGCGGCCACGCTGGCGGTGATCGAGGCCTATGTCGCGCGCCATAACCGCGAAATCGCGCGGGAGCGCGCGCGCCCCGGCTTTTCGCCCGGCTACAAGGGCGAATATCTGGCGGCGCGGCGCGACTGGGCGGTGGACGTCTGGCGGCTGCAGGGGCCGCCCGAAGGCTGGGGCGCGCAGCTTGCGGCGGCCTATGCCGCCGCGCCGCCCTTCGCCCTGCTGGGCGGGGTGGTTCCCGGCGACTGGGCGCCGGTCGGCGCGTTCTGCGACGCGGTGGCGCTGCCCTGCCTGTTTCCGCAGACAGGATTTCCCGGCGCCGACCCCCGCCCAGGCGCCGGGCGCTGGACGCTGCACCTGTCCGCCGGTCTGCCCGGCGAGGCGGCGCTGCTCGCCGGGGCGCTGGCGGCGGAGGGGCTGACGCGGGTGGAGATCGCGGCGGGCGCGGGCGCCGGGGCGCAGCGGCTGGCGGCGCTGCTCGCGACGACGCCGGGGGTCTCGACCGCGCCGCCGTTCCAGGCGCGCGCGCTGATCATGGCGGCGGACGAGGCGCGCGCGGCGCTGGCGGCGGCGGACGGCGCGCCGGCGCCGTCCTTCGCCGCAGGCGGGCTGATCGCGGCGCCCGACGGCGGCCTTGCGCCCGACCTCGCCTGCGCGCTGCGTGTCGCCTGGACCTTCGCCGACCCTGGCCGGCCCGACGCGCAACGGCTGCGCGCGCGCAAATGGCTGCGCGCGCGGCGCGTCGATGATCCGGCGTGGGAGCGCGCCCAGCTTGAGACGCTGCTGGCGCTGGATGCGGCGGAACATGCGGTCATCCGGCTGGTGGACCGGCCGTCACGCGCGTTCTTCGTCGAGGCGGTCGAGCATCTCGCCGAGAGCGGGATCGACCCCGGCGTGTATCGCCGCTTCAGTCTCGGCCCCGGCCAGCGGGTGGCGGCGCGCGGCGCGCGGATGCTGACCCCCGGACAGGACTGCGCGGCGCGCTGAGCGCGGACCGGCGCGCGGGAGCGCAACGCGCGTCGCCATCAGGGTTCGACCGCCTGACGCATCGGCCGCGCATTCCCGGAAACACCGCGCGCCCGTGACACCGCCGCGCGGCGCGCGGGGACGATCTTGCGACGACGCGTCTCGCCTTTCGTTTGCCGCGCCGCGCGCGCCGCGCCATTGTGGCGGCGGGGAAGCAGCCGGAATGCGCCATGCGTCTGTCCAAGCACGATCGCCGCCGCCGCATCGTCGCGGAGCTTGAGCAGGCGCCGGCGCTGAGGGTGGGCGAACTCGCCTTGTTGCTTTCGGTCTCCACCGAGACCATCCGGCGCGATCTGGAGGGTCTTGTCGCCGACGGCGCGTTGAGCCGCACCTACGGCGGCGCGGTGCGCAGCGCCCCCGCCGAACCCGGCGTGAACGAGCGCCACGGCCTGCTGGTGGCGGAGCGCCAGCGCATCGCGCGCGCCGCCATGCCGCTGCTGGCGGGGGCGCGGCTGCTGCTGATCGGATCGGGCGCCACCACCACCCACGTGGCGCGGCGCATCGCGGTCGAGATGAACGGCGTCACCGTGATCACCCACGCCTTCGGCGTGGCCACGGTGCTGTCGCTGAACCCCACGATCGAAGTGATCATGGCGCCGGGGCGCTATCACAGCGGCGAAGGCGCGCTGCACGGTGCGCAGACGCTGCGGTTTCTTGAGGATTTCACCGCCGACTGGGCGATTCTTGGGGCCAGCGGCGTGACGGCGGAGGGGCCGTCCGACGCGCTGATCGAGATGGCGGCGGTTTATGGCGCCATGGCGCGGCGCAGCCGCAGGCGCATGGTGGTCGCCGACCACGCCAAGCACGACGCGCTGTTTGCGGCGCGCTACACCCCCTGGGCGGCGGTGGACGCGCTGGTGACCGATCGCGCGCCGCAGGGCCCGCTCGCCCGCGCGCTGACCGGGGCCGATGTGGCCGTCAGGCTGGCGTGAGTGGCATGGCCGTCAGCACGGCGGCCAGCGCGTCGAGGAAGAACCCCGCTTCGTCGTCGCTCAGGCTGAGCGGCGGGCGGATTTTCAGCGTCTCGCCATAGCGGCCCGCCGCGCCGATCAGCACCCGGCGCGCGCGCAGGCCGTCGATCAGGCGGCGCACCAGCGCGGGCGCGTCCGGCCCCGCCATCTCGACGCCGAGAAACAGCCCTGCGCCGCGCACCTCGGCGATGCGCGCGTCGCGCGCGGCCAGCGCGTCCAGGCCCGCCCGGATCTGGGCGCCGCGCGTCGCGGCGTTGGCGATCATGCCCTCGTCCTCGATCGCGTCGAGCACCGCCAGCCCCGCCGCCGCCGCCACCGGATTTGCGCCGAAGGTGTTGAAATAGCCGGTGTCCTCGCAGAACCGCGCCAGCAGGTCGGGCCGCGTCGCCATGCCCGCCACCGGATAGCCATTGCCCATCGGCTTGCCCATGGTCACCACGTCGGGGCGCACGCCGTGCCGGGCGAAGCCCCACATGCCCGCGCCGGTGCGCCCGAAGCCGGGTTGCACCTCGTCGGCGATATAGATCCCGCCCGCCGCGCGCGCCGCCGCGACGGCGGGGCGCAGAAAGCCCGGCGGATCGGCGTGCACGCCGTCGCTGGAGAAGATCGAGTCGCAGATGAAACCCGCAAGCCCGAAACCGTCGGCCGCCAGCGCCGCCGCCGCCGCCGTGACCGCCGCCGCGAATCCGCCCGCGACATCATCGCCATAGGCCGACCGCCCCGGCGCCGGGACCAGCCGCGCATGCGCCGGGCGGTCGCCGCGCCGCCACGAGGACGGCGAGATCTCGGTCACCGCCAGCGTGTTGCCGTGATAGGCGGCCTCGGTGACGATGAAGCCGCGCCGCCCGGTGGCCTTCATCGCCACCCGCATCGCCAGATCGTTGGCCTCGCTGCCCGAGCAGCACAGCAGCACGTTCGACAGATCGGGCGGCAGCAGCGCCTTCAGCCGCTCCAGATAGGTCTCGACCGTCGCGTGCAGGTAGCGGCTGTTGACGTTGATCTCCGCCGTCTGCGCCGCCATCGCCGCCACCACGCGCGGGTGGCAATGGCCCACCGACAGCACGTTGTTGTAGCAGTCGAGATAGCGCGTTCCGTCGGCGGCCTCCATCCACGCGCCGCGCCCGCGCACCATCTGGATCGGCCGGTCGTAGAACAGCACCGAAGCCGCGCCGAAGTTGGCCAGCCTGCGCGCCAGCAGCGGGTCGTCGCCCGCGCCGCCGCGATAGGCGTTCATGTCGAGAATGGGCCTCGGGGTCGCCGCCATCGCATCGCGCCTTTCCGGTTGCCGCGCTCAGGCGGCGGTGAGGTAGCGTTCCGCCAGCGTCACCGTGCCCTCGGTGTAGGCGCTCAGACCGGCGTCCTGCGCCGTCGGGGTCTCGGCGTGGCTGGCGATCCAGGCGGTGAGCATCATGCGCCGCAGCATCACGAAGGCGGGGATCATCGCGGCGTCCTCGTCGGACAGCGGGGCCGTGCGGCGATAGCCCTCGACCCAGGCGGCGGCGAGATCGGGGATCCAGGGTTCGTGTTCCAGAAAGCTGACGGCGGCGGCGAAGTCATAGACGAACCAGCCAAAGCCGCAGTCGTCGAAGTCGATCACGCCCAGCCGGTCGTCCTCGGCCAGCAGGTTCGCCAGCCGCAGGTCGGCGTGGATCAGGCCGAACCGCTCGCGGCCCGCGCCATAGGCGTCCAGCCGGTCGCGCAGGCCCGCCGCGCAGCGCTCAAGGATCGCGGCGCCCTCGGGCCGCAGGCCGAGGCTCGCCCGCCAGTCGCCCCAATGCGGCGCGGCGCCGATGGTGGTCTCGAAATCCCAGGTCTTGCGCGCAAAGCCCGGCGGCGGCGTCCAGCGGCGCGCATGGCCATGCAGCCGCGCGCTGATCTCGCCCAGGCGCCCGAACCCCGCCGCCAGACCGGCGCCCGCGTCGGGTTCGCGCCCGGACATGAAGGCGAAGGCGGCGACATGGCGCTGGGCGCCGTCATGGTCGAACGCCGCCAGCCGCGCGCCCTGCGCGGTGCGCAAGGGCTCGGGCGTCGCCACCACGCCGTCGGCGCGCAGCGCCTCGATCCACGCCAGTTCCGACTCGATCTCGGTGCGGTCGTGATAGCCGGGCCGGTGGACGCGCAGGATCAGCGGCGCGTCGCGCGCGGGGTCGTCGGCGCGGAAGGTGGCGTTCTCCGAGATGGTCAGCAGGCGCACGGTCGTCTGCGGCGACACCCCCCACTGCGGCGCGACGCTCTGCGCGCCCCGGTGCAACGCGGTGAGGAAACTGTCGTCATAGAGACTCGCCATCGCCTTCCCCTGCTCAATCTTGTGGCAAGTTAGTCGAGACTTGTGGGATTCACAACTTTTTTGACTTGCGCGCAGGGCGATTCGGGGAAAACATCGTGTCAAAATGGCGCATCCCGCAGGGCGCGCATCCGACAGGGAAAGGGCATCGACATGACGCTGACGCGCAGAGGGTTCACCACGGGCGCCGGGGCGCTGGCGGGACTGGCGGCTTCGGGGCTGAAACCCGGCGCCGCCCATGCCCAGCGCGCCGACCGCATGAACATCCTGTGCTGGGAGGGCTATAACAGCGACGACGTGCTGGGGCCGTTCCGCCGCCTGAACCCCGGCGCGACGGTGCGCGCCGAAAGCGGCACGTCGGACCCCGACATGGTCAACCGGCTGCGCGCGGGCGAAGTGAACGTGTGGGATCTGATCAACCTCAACCAGCCGTTCGCGCGCCAGCAACTCTACCCCGCCGGGCTGATCAGGCCGCTCGACAAGGCGCGCTTTCTGCCGTTCTTCGAGCGGATGGGGGCGTTCTCGGAGTATCCGCTCGCCTTCGCCGACAACGGCGACCTGCTGGGGATGCCGCAGCGCTATGGCCCGTTCAGCTTCGTGGTCAACACCGACAAGATCAGCCGCGCCATGGCCGAGGATCAGGGCTGGAAGCTGTTTCTCGATCCGGCGATGGCGGGGCGCTATGGCGTGCTGACCTATGACAACTGGAACGTGATCCACCTGTGCATCGCCGCCGATCTCGACCCGTTCAAGCCGCTGAGCGACGACCAGAAGGCGCTGTTCAAGGCCGTGGCGGAGCAGGTGCTCGGCGGGGCGCGGCTGCTGACCGACGATCTGGCGGCGATGAACACCGCGATGATCAACGGCGAGATCGACGCCTACTTCACCGGCGGCACGTATACATCCAGCCCGGCGCGGCTCGACGGCTTCGCCAACGTGCGCGCGGTGACGCCCAACAGCGGGCCGATCGACGGCAAGGGCGGCGTGGTCTGGGTCGAGCTGACCTCCGCCGTCGCCAACCCCGACCCCTCGTCGCTGGCCGAGGACTTCCTCGCCTTCGTCCAGCAGCCCGAGATCTGCAAGGTGGTGGCCTTCGCCGAAGGCACCTACAACCCGGTGACGCAGATGGCCGACCCGGAGGTGTTCGCGAAGTTCAGCCCCGAGGAGCTGGACGCGATCCAGTGGGACAGCCACGACGAGGAGCTGGCGCGCTCGGTCGAGTTCGGCGTGGTGGCCGACGAGGCGGAGCTGACCGCGATCTACCTCGCGGCGCGGCGTGGCTGACGGCGCGGCGGCGAAAGCCTGGCCTGTGCCTGCGCCGGACGCCGCCCGCGCGCCGATCCTGGAGGTCGCCGGGCTGCTGAAGCGGTTCGGCGACTTCACCGCGCTGCATTCGGTCGATCTGAAGGTGCGCGAGGGCGAGTTCCTGACCATCGTCGGCCCGTCGGGCAGCGGCAAGACCACGCTGATCCGGCTGCTGGCGGGGCTGGAGGCGCCGACCGACGGCGCCATCCTGCTGCGCGGCGCGCGCATCGAGCGCAGGCCCGCCAACCAGCGGCCGACCTGCATGGTGTTCCAGTCGCTGGCGCTGTTTCCCCATCGCAGCGTCGCCGAGAACATCGCCTTTCCGCTCAAGATACGCGGCGTTTCCCGCGCCGCCCGCCGGGCGCGCGCGCTCGAATTGCTCGACCTGCTGCGTCTGCCGCAAAGCTATGCCGACAAGCGCATTCAGGACTGCTCGGGCGGCGAGCGGCAGCGGGTGGCGCTGGCCCGCGCGCTGGCCTTCGACCCCGAAATCCTGTTCTTCGACGAGCCGCTGTCCGCGCTCGACTATCGCCTGCGCAAGACGCTGGAGATGGAGCTGAAGGACCTGCACCAGCGCACCGGCAAGACCTTTGTCTATATCACCCACAGCCTTGAAGAGGCGATGGTGATGTCGGACCGCATCGCGATCATGCGCGCCGGCCGCTTCGAGCAGATCGGCGCGGCGGACGAAATCTACGCCCGCCCGGTCAGCCGCTTCGTGGCCGAGTTCATGGGCGAGGTGAATCTTTTTACGCTGGAGGGGCGCGCGGGCGGCCTCGACGCGGGGCCCCTGCAGATCGCCGACGGCGTGTCTGCGCGGCTGGGGCTGGCGGCGGGACGCCGCGCCACGATGATGATCCGCCCCGAGGGCGTGGCGGTGCTCGGGCCGGGCGAGACCGCCGAGATCATGCTGGAGGGGCGGTTTCACGACACCTATGTGCTCGGCTCGCGCATCCAGCAGCGCATCGACCTCGACGACGGCCGCTTCGCCACCGTCGAGACGCTGCGCGAGGGCCGCATCGACGCCGCCCCCGGCGCGCCGGTGCGGCTCGGCTGGCCGCTGGCGCGCACGCACATCATCGCGGAGGGCTGAGGGCGATGGGCGGAGCGGAGCACCGTCTGGGGCTGCTGGCCGCCGCGCCGCTGGCGCTGGTGCTGGGGCTTGGGTTTCTGGCGCCGCTGGCGATCGTGGCGGCGTTCTCCACCATGCCCGAGCGGGTGTTCGACCTCGGCCATGCGCCGGATTTCTCGGGCTATGCCGAGATGATCCGGCAGGGCTACTGGCGCTCGCTGCTGCGCTCGCTGGCGATGGCGCTGACGGCGACGCTGATCCTGATGGTGCTGTGCTGGCCGCTGGCCTGGGCGATGGCGCGGATCTGGCGGCGGTTCACGCTGGTGATCACCATCGCCGTGGTCCTCAGCCTGTTCGTGTCGGAGAACATCCGCCTGTTCGGCTGGGTGCTGGTGCTGATGAAGGGCGGGCTGATCGACGGCTATCTGCGCCACTGGTTCGGCGTCGGCGTGGACGGGCTGCTCTACAATCCGCCCGTGATCGTGGCCGGGCTGGTCTATGTGTATTTCCCGTTCATGCTGTTTCCGATGGCGCAGGGCATCGCCATGGCGCCCGAGGACGCGCGCGCGGCGGCGATGGACCTCGGCGCCTCGCGCTGGACCGTGCTGCGCGAGATCGACCTGCCGCTGGCGGCGCCGGGGATCATGGTGGGCGCGCTGCTGTGCTTCGTGCTGTCGGCGGGCGCCATCGCCGAGGCGAAGCTGCTGGGCGGGCGCTCGGTGATCTCGATCGGCGACGATGTCGAGACGGCGTTCACCTATGCGCAGAACTGGCCGCTGGGCTCGGCGCTGGCGGTGTCGCTGATCGCGGTGCTGGGCGGACTGGTCGCCATCGGGCTGGCGCGCGTCGATCTCGACCGCATCATGGGGCGGCGATGAGCGCGGACGCGGACCTGACCGGCCCGCGCCGCGGCGCGCGGGCGCTGCTGGCGCTCTATGGCGTCGTCGTGCTGGCGGCGCTGTATCTGCCGCTGCTGGCGGTCGGCTTCGCCTCGGTGTCCAAGGGGCGCTACCTGAGCTTTCCGATCCGCCGCTACGCCTTCGACTGGTATGGCGAGGCGCTGGCCAGCGACACGGTGCGCGAGATCGCGCTCACCTCGCTGAAGGTGGCGCTGATCGTCACCATCCTGTCGGTGTTCATCGGATTCTTCGGCGCGCTGGCCTTCGCGCGCTATCAATGGCAGGGGCGGCGGGCGTTTCAGAAGCTGGCGCTGCTGCCGATCTTCTTTCCGCAGGCGGTGCTGGGGCTGGCGCTGTTGATGTGGTTCAACGCGCTGGGGATCCTGCCGTCGTGGAAGACGGCGGTGGTGGCGCATCTGGTGTGGATTTCGCCGGTGACGACGCTGATCATCGCGATCCGCGCCTACAGCTTCGACCCCGCGCTGGAGGAGGCCGCGCGCGACATGGGCTGCTCGACATGGCGCACCCTGCGCGAGGTGACCGTGCCGCTGCTGGCGCCGGGGATGGTGTCGGCGGGGCTGTTCGCGTTCCTGCTGAGCTGGGGCAATTTTCCGCTGTCGCTGTTCACGCTGGGGGTGGATGCGACGCTGCCGAAATGGCTCTATGCGCGCATGGTCTCGGGCTATACGCCGCTGGTGCCGACGGTGGGGATGCTGAGCGTCGGATTTTCCGCGGGGCTGCTGGCGCTGGGGCTGGCGGCGCTGGGACTGCGCGGGCTGGCGCGGCGCAAGGCGGGGCAAGCCCGGCAGGACATCTGAGCAGCAGCGAAGGGGGACATCATGCTGACATCCATCGCAGGCCGGGGCGTGATCGTCACCGGCGCCTCCAAGGGCATCGGCAAGGGCATCGCGCGCGTGTTCGCGGCCAGGGGCGCGAAGGTGCTGCTGGCGGCGCGGCGGCGCGGCCGATCTCGACGCCGCCGTGGCGGAGATCAGCGCGGCGGGCGGCGACGTGGCCGGCCATGTCTGCGACGTGACCGACTGGGCGGCCGTTCAAGGGCTGGTCGCGAAGGCCGAAAGCCTGTTCGGCGGGCTGGACGTGCTGTGCGCCAACGCCGGGATATTCCCGCAAAAGAAGATCGTCGAGATGGACCCCGCGGACTGGGACCATGTGCTGGCGACCAATCTCAAGAGCAGCTTTCTGTGCGTGAAGGCCGCGATCCCGGCCTTCGAGCGGCGCGGCGGCGGGCGGGTGGTCATCACCTCGTCGATCACCGGGCCGATCACCGGCTATCCGGGCTGGACGCATTACGCCGCCTCCAAGGCCGGCCAGCTCGGCTTTCTGCGCACGGCGGCGATGGAGCTGTCGCGCTACAACGTCACCGTCAACGCGGTGATGCCGGGCAACATCGTCACCGAGGGGCTGGAGGGCCTTGGCGCGGAATATCTGCGCCAGATGGCGGACTCGATCCCGCTCAAGCGCCTCGGCCGTGTCGAGGACATCGGCCACGCCGCGCTGTTTCTGGCGTCCGACGAGGCCGCCTACATCACCGGGCAGACCATCGTGGTGGACGGCGGACAGGTGCTGCCGGAGTCGCTCGACGCGATGACGGCGATCTGAGCGCCGCGCGGCGCGGCCGCGCCACCGACCCGCCACGTCCGCCGGACTATCGCGTCGGGGCGAAGCGCCCTCGGCGATCCCGGCGGGCGGGATCGAGGTCCGCCACTGGTCCTAGGACAATGGCGAGCGGTCAGCATCAGCCATTGAACCGCCTGGCCGGGCGCTGTGCCCGTGAGGGCGTGGCGCTGAGCCTGTCGACGCTGGCCGACCAGGTGGGCGCGGTCGCCGCCGCGCTGGCGCCGCTGCACGCGCTGATCGCCGCTCATGTCATGGCCGCAGGCCGCCTGCACGGCGACGACACCACCGTGCCGCCGCCGGCCAAGGGCAAGACCGAGACCGCCCGGTGGGCGGTTTCGAGCGGACAGACGCCGGAGGCTGGCCGTTCAGCGGCCGAAGTCCGCCCGCCGCCCTGTTGTGCTGCTCGCGCGACCGCAGGGGCGAGCGTCCGCAACAACATCTCGCCGGATGGCGGGGCATCCTGCAGGCCGACGCCGATACCGGCTTCAACGCCCTGTTCGGCGTGGCCCGGAAACCGGGGCCGATCCTGCCCGCATTCTGTTGGGCGCATGTGCGGCGGAAGTTTTTCGAGCTGGCCGGCATCGTCGCCAACGCCCGGCGCGGCAAAAAGGCGGCGCCGATCTCGCCGCTGGCGCTGGAGGCCGTGACCCCCGAGCCCGGCTCGCCGACGTCCTCGCCCGCAGCGCCGACACGCCCATGTCACGCCTCGACCGCCTGCCGCCCTGGAACCGGGCCGCCGGTCAGAAACCGATCGACGTCAAGGCGGCCTGACCGCGGCTCTCGCCGTAGGGGCGCGAGCGGATTTCCTCTGCGAAATGTTCGCCTGAACATCGGAAACCGCAGCGTCGAGACGTTCACCGTCTGCACCGGCAGGTTTGAGGGCGCGAAGAACAGGCTCCGGATCGCCAGCCCGCCTGCAAGGCCAAGCGCTTTCTGCCCTGCGCCCGGCGGCGGCATCGTGGCGCCGACGATCAGATTCGCCTCGCTGACGCCGACCGGGGTATGCGGCGGCGCCGCGAAGCAGAAAAAGATCAGCGCCGCAGCCAGCGCGCGTCACTTGGGCGCTCGCCGCACTGCATTCCCTCTTTCTCCCGGCGCGCCTGAGCGCCGGGACCGGTCACACCCGAACGAAACACCCGTGGCGCGCTGCGGTCGGTGCGTCAGCGGCGCGCGGCGATGCGGCATGGACGCAGGCGCGGCGCCGCCATCGCGCCCGCGCGGCGGGCGAGCGGGGGCGTTTGGCGCGCGCGTCGCCGGTCAACACAAGGGGCGGCGGCGCTCCGCCAGACCGCCGCGCCCGGGCGCCGTTCCGATCCCGCCTCAGTCGAAGCGGTTCAGCCAGCCGCGCAGCAGCGCCCGCTCCAGCCGCACCGCCCGGTTGCGCCAGCCGCGCGCGCCCGCCGGGCGCCCCGGCCCCGGCGCGGCGGCGCGGCGGTCGAGATCGTTGGCGAAATAGGCGAAGGCCAGCCTGCGCCCCGAGGGCGTGACCGCATAGCCCGCCAGCCCGCGCGCAAAGTCCAGCGTGCCGGTCTTGGCGCGCACGCTTGCGCCCTTCGGCGCGCGGGCGCCCGCGTCGTCGATGGGATGGTCGCGCAACAGATCGGACAGGCCGCCGTCGCCCGCCGCCGCCAGCACCTGCGCCATCCGGCGCGGCGTCACCCTGCTGTCGGCGGACAGGCCCGAGTGGTTGCGCAGCGCGAAGCCGTCGCCCGCCGGAAACCCGGCGAAATCCGCGATCCAGCGGTTCATCGCGGCTGCGGAGGCGGCGAGGTCGCCGACGGCTGCGCCGCGCGCGGCGCTGGCGGCGCGGCCCAGCGCCTCGGCGGTGAGGTTGGTGGAATAGCGCAGCATGTCGGCGGCCATCGCGATCACCGGGCGGCTGAGGTGTCGCGCGATCACCGCGCCCTCCCCGCCGCCGCCCTTCGGCGCGCCGCCGATCCGCATCCCGGCGTCCGTCGCGACGACGCGGAACACCTCCGCCGCGTAAGGACCGGGCGCCTGCACCGGCAGCCAGACCGAGCCGCGCCCGCGCAGCGCGCCCTCGCGCACCCGCCACGCCTCGCCGGGGCCGTCGGCGCGTTCGAAAACCGGGCAGCCGCAGTCGTCGGGCGCCAGGTTCAGCGTGACCGACGTCACCGCCGGGCTGTAGCGCGCGGCGTGCGCCTCGAGCGCATATTCCAGCCGCGCCCCCTTGCGCTCCCACGCCAGCCGGACGCGGTTGTAGTTGAGGTTGAGCGCGCCGACGGCGGGGTTGTAGGCGGCTTCGGGCGGCTGGTCGGCGTCGATGAACGGGATCGCGGCGCCCGGCAGCGCGCGCACCGCGCCGTCCACCACCCGCGCCTGCGCCGCCGCGTCGCGCGCCAGCGCCGCCAGCCCGGCGCTGTCGAGCTCGGGATCGCCGCCGCCGCGCAGGCCCAGATCGCCGCGCAGCCGCCCGGCCTCGATGGGGCCCAGCGCCACGGCCTCGGTCTCGAATTGGCGCTGCGGCCCCAGCGTCGTCAGCGCATAGAGCGTGGTGGCGATCTTGGCCACCGACGCGGGCGCGAAGCCGAGGTCGGGGTTCAGCGCCTCCAGCGTCTCGCCGGTCGCCAGATCGACCACGATGAAGCCGACGGCGCCGCTCAGCCCGCTGGCGGCGGCGCGCGACGCGCCGTCTTGCGCGACGGCCGCGCCCCTCGGCGCAGGCGGCGGCGCAGACGGCGGCGCATAGCCGGGCGCGGCGGCGAAGGCGGTCGCCGCCAGCAGCGAGAGACAGGCGGCGGCGCCGGAGCGAAATCCGTTTTTCATGAACCCGATCATGGCGTCATCATGGTGAACGCTTCGTTTATCGCCAAGCGCCGCGCGCGCGGATCGCTGTCGAGGAATGCCGCGACATCGGCCCGGTCAGCAACAGCCAGCGCGGCGCCGGGCCGCTGACCAGAGCGCGCGCCTGCGATGCGGGCAACCGGTGGCGGGCGAAGGCGCGGGCTGCGGGCGACAGCCCGGCGGAAAGCTGCTCGCCCGGCCGCGCCAGCGCCGCGACCGGGATCGTGCGCAGCAGGTGCTCCCACCGCTCCCAGCGATGAAACCCGGCGAGATTGTCGGCGCCCATCAGCCACACGAACCGCACGGCGGGATAGCGCGCGCGCAGCGCGTCGAGCGTGTCGGCGGTGTAGCGCACCCCCAGATGCGCCTCGATGTCGGTCACGACGACGCGCGGGTGGCGGATCAGGTCGCGGCAGGCGGCCATGCGCCGCGCCAGCGCCGCCGGGCCGCGCGGCTTCAGCGGATTGCCCGGCGACACCAGCCACCACACCCGGTCGAGCGCCAGCGCGCGCAGCGCCCAGCGCGTGATGTGGACGTGGCCCGCATGCGGCGGATCGAACGAGCCGCCCAGCAGGCCGATGCGCTGGCCGGGCGTGGCGAAGGGGCCGATGCGGGACAAGGACGCTGCGCCTCCGGGCGGCGAGGGACTGACGCTGCAGAAGGAAGGCGCGGCGGGGGTCGTGTCAACCGGGCGCGTGCGTGCGCGCGGCGCCCGATCGGGTCTGGCGGGGGACACTGGCTGCGGCGGTAGGATTCGAACCTACGGCCGTCCGATTAACAGTCGGATGCTCTACCACTGAGCTACGCCGCATCGCCAGTGACGCGCGTTTAGCAGACGGAAATGGGGGCGTCCAGACGTCACCTGCGGATCGGCCGGTTTGCGCGCAGGGCGCGGTCGCGCGCGGCGGCGCGGCGCGCTATCCTCGGGCGGTCAACCGGAGAATCGCCATGCGCCGCCTGATCGTGATCGCCCTGTTCGCGCCCGCCGCCGCCTTTGCGGGCGAGGCGCGGGTGGTCGGCGCGACCGCGACGCCGGGCGCGCAGGGCTGGCGCTTCGACGTGACGGTGGCGCATGCCGACGCGGGGTGGGACCATTACGCCGACGCCTGGGAGGTCGCAGGCCCCGGCGGCGCCGTGCTGGGCGTGCGCGAACTGCTGCACCCGCACGACGACGAACAGCCGTTCACGCGATCGTTGAGCGGCGTCGCTGTTCCCGCGGGCGCGGATCATGTCACCCTCCGCGCGCGCGACAGCGTGCACGGATGGGGCGCGCCGTTCACGCTGACGCTGCTGCGCTGAGCGGCGAGGGGGAGAGGGCTGCGCGATGCAGGCGATCAAGCGGTTCGGCGGCCGGGCGCTGTTCGCCTTCTTCATCGGCGCGCTGGCGATGATCACCTTTCACCAGTCGGCGGTCGGGCTGTTCCGCGAGGCGGGGATGTTTCCGGTGCGGCCGTTCATCCTGTCGCCCTCGGGGCCGCTGCGCGTGCCGGCGGTGGTCAACGGCGCGTTCTGGTCGGGGCTGTGGGGGATCGTGTTCCTGCTGGCGTTCCTGCCGCTGATGCGGCGGGTGATGCCGGAATGGGTCGCGGGCTTCGTCTGGGGCTTCGTCGTGCCGGTGGCGACGCTGTTTCTGGTGGTGGCGCCGCTCAAGGGCCAGCCGATCGCCTATTCCCAGCCCTGGGGCTCGATGCTGCGCATCGCGCTGGCGCACGGGTTCTGGGGCTTCGGAATGGCGGCGCTGTGGCGGGGCCTGGGCGGCGAGCGGCGCTGAGGGCGCGGCGTCGCGTCCTGTTGGCGAAAGGCGATTGATCGCGATCAATGGCGGCGAGGCGAAAGCCGCTATCTTCGGTCGTCGCCGAGCCGCAGGAGACGCGCCCGTGAGAAAACTGTTCGCCGCCATCGCGCTGTCGCTCTGCGCGCTCGCATTTTCGCCCGGGGCCGGGTCGGCGCAGGGGGTGATCGGCGTCGGCACGATGTCGCAGGGCTCGATCAGCTTCTCCACCGGCTCGGTGATCGCGCAGATGATGACCGAGCGGCTGGGCCTGCAGGCGCGGGTGCTGCCCAACTCCGGCGAGACCACGCTGATCCCGCTGCTGGACGCGGGAGAGCTGGATTTCGGCGTCGCCAACGCGCTGGAGGCCGCCGAGGCGGTCGAGGGCCTGGGCGGCTTTCAGGGCGCGCCGATGCGCAACCTGCGGGTGGCGGCGGCGCTGTTTCCGCTGCGCGTGGCGCTGTTCGTGCGCGCCGACAGCGATATCCACTCCATAGCCGATCTGCGCGGCGAGCGGGTGACGGCGGGGTTCTCGGCGATGGCGTCGATCACCGCGATGCTGGAGGCGGTGCTGGCGACCGGCGACCTGACGCTGGCGGACGTGACCCCGGTGCTGGCGCCGAACGTGGTGGTCGGGGCGGACCTGTTCACCGACGGGCGCGCGGACGCCTTCTTCTTCGCCGTCGGCGCCGCCAAGGTGGCGGAGGTCAACGCGGCGGCGGCGGTGCGCATCGTGCCGGTCGCCGACGACGCCGCCGCGCTGGCGCGGATGCAGGCGATCTTTCCCGAGGCCTATGTGACCAACGTCGCCCCGGCGCCGGGGCTGGTCGGCGTGTCGGACGCGACGCCGGTGATGGCGTTCGACAACCTGCTGCTGACCAACGCCGCCACGCCCGACGCGGTGGTGCGCGCCGTGGTGGCCGGGCTCGCGGCCGAGAAAGCCGCGCTGACGGCGGGATTTCCGCTGTTTCGCGGCCTCGACCCGGCGGCGCTGCACAAGCCCGGCCTGCGCGCGCCGTTCCACCCCGCGACCGTCGCCTGGGCTGCGGGGCGCTGAATGGCGCAAGTGTCTGACGGCGCAGGCGCGCTGGCGCGCGCGACGGCGGCGGCGCGCTGGGGCTTGCGCGGGCTGCTGCTGACGGCGCTGACCGCCTGGCTGGCGGGCGCGCCCGCCATGCTGGGGGCCTATTTCTACACCGAGCAGTTCCTTGCGCTGGCGGCCGGCGTCTCGGCGGCGATGGCGCTGCTGGCGCCGGGCGACGCCGCGCGCGGCCTGCGCGGCATGCGCGGCGCGGCGGCGCGCGCGGCGCTGGCGGCGCTGACGCTGGGCGTTTTCGGGTTTGTGGCGCTGCGCTATCCGACCCTGCAACGCGATCTGGCCTTCGCGCCGCCGGGCGCGGTCGCGCTGGCGCTGGCGATGATCGTCGGCGTGATGGCGGCGGTGCGGCGGCGCGCGGGCGGCTTTCTGCCGCTGCTGCTGATCGCGCTGACGCTGTTCGCGCTGTTCATCGGCCCCGGTCTGGCGCCGGAATACGCCACCCGCCCGGTCGCGCCCGCGCGGCTGGCGGCGTATCTGGCGCTCGACACCAACGCGCTGTTCTCGAAACTGCTCGACATCGCCGCGATCACCGTGGCGCCGTTCATCGTGTTCGGCTTTCTGCTCAACGCCTTCGGCGGCGCGGCGGTGTTCTCGGCGCTGGCGGCGCGGCTGGTGGGCGGCTGCGAGGGCGGCGCGGCGAAAGTGTCGGTGCTGGGGTCGGCGGCGTTCGGCATGGTGTCGGGCAGCGCGGTGGCCAATGTCGCGGCGGTGGGCGCGGTGTCGATCCCGATGATGACGCGCGGCGGCTATCGCCCGCACGCCGCCGCCGCCATTGAGGCGGTGTCCTCCACCGGCGGGCAGCTGATGCCGCCGGTGATGGGCGCCGCCGCGTTCCTGATGGCGGAGCTGCTGGAGGTTCCCTATCGCGACATCGCGCTGGCGGCGCTGATCCCGGCGGGGCTGTATTACGCCGCGCTGCTGTGCGCGGTGGATTTCGAGGCCCGGCGGCGGCGCGGCGCCGCAGACGCGCCGCCGGAGCGCCCGCGCGCAGCCCCGCCCGTCGTCCCGCCTGTCGCCCCGCCCGTCAACGGCTGGCGCTATCTGCTCGCGATCGCGGCGCTGGTCTGGCTGCTGTTCGTCAGCGGCTTCTCCGCCCCTTACGCCGGGTTGCTGGCGACGGCGGCGCTGACGGCGATCCATCTGTTCTGGCCGCTGGCGGGCGTGGCCGGGCGCGCGCGCGGCGCGGCGCGCGATCTGCTGCTGGCGATGGACCCGGTGGCCGACATCGTGATGCTGGCGGCGGCGGCGGGGCTGGTGATCGGCGTGCTCAACGTCACCGGCGTCGCCTTTGCGGTCACGCTGCAGATGCTGGCGGCGAGCGGCGGCGATCTGGGCCTGCTGCTGGCGCTGACCGCGCTGGTCAGCCTGGCGCTGGGGCTGGGGATGCCGACGGCGGGGGTCTATGTGATGCTCGCCACGCTGGCCGCCCCGGCGCTGATCCGGATGGGCGTCGCCCCTGTCGCGGCGCATCTCTATGTGCTCTATTTCGGCATGCTCTCGATGATCACGCCGCCGATCGCCATCGCCAGCTTCGCCGCCGCGACCGTGGCGGGGGTCAGCCCGTGGCGCACCGCGTTCTGCGCCATGCGGTTCTCGGCGGGGATCTATGCGATTCCCGTGGCGTTCGTCACCCAGCCCGCGCTGCTGATGGAGGGCGCGGCGGGCGAGATCGCGCTGGCGCTGGCGCGCACGCTGATCGCCGTCGCGCTGATCACGGCGGCGACCGTGGGCCATGTCAGCCGGGCGCTGGGGCTGCGGGCGCGGCTGGCGGCGCTGGGGCTGGCGGCGGTCAACCTGACGCCGATGGGCGCGGTCGCCCCCGACGCCGCGCTGCTGGCGGCGCTTGGCCTTGGCGCGCTGCTGCTCGCGCTGCTCGCCGTCGCCGCGCCCACGGCGCGACAGGCGGCGCGCGGCTGATGGATGGCGGGCTGACCCGCGCCGCTCCCGGCCTCGGCGCCTGGGTCGCGGCGTCGCGGCTGCGCACGCTGCCCGCCTCGCTGGCGCCGGTGCTGATCGGCACGGTGATCGCCTACAGCGACGGCGCAGGGCATGCGCTGGCGGCGCTGGCGGCGCTGACCGGCGCGGCGATGATCCAGATCGGCGCCAATTTCGCCAACGACTACTTCGACTTCGTCAAGGGTGCCGACACCGCCCGCCGGATCGGCCCGCAGCGCATGGTGCAGGCCGGGCTGGTGCGCCCGCGCACCATGCTGCGCGCCGCGCTGCTGGCGTTCGGCCTCGCCGCGCTGGTGGGGCTCTACCTCGCCGCGCGCGGCGGCTGGCCCATCGTCGCCGTGGGGCTGGTCTCGATCCTGAGCGGGGTGCTTTATACCGGCGGCCCGGCGCCGCTGGGCTATCGCGGGCTTGGCGACCTGTTCGTGCTGATCTTCTTCGGCCCGGTCGCGGTGGCGGGAACCTATTATGTGCAGGCGCTGGCGCTGGACTGGCGCCCGGTGGCGGCGGGGATCGGGCCGGGGCTGATCGCGATGGCGATCCTGGTGGTCAACAACCTGCGCGACATCGACACCGACGCGGCGGCGGGCAAGCGGACGCTGGCGGTGCGTTTTGGCGTGGCGTTCTCGCGCTGGCAGTATGCGCTGGCCGTGCTCGGCGGCTGCCTGTCGCCGCTGGTTTTCCTCGCGAGCGGCGACGCTGGCGTCGGCGCTGCGGCGCCGCTGCTGACGCTGGTCGCGGCGGCGCCGGTGGCGCGCGCGGTGTGGACGCGGCGCGACGGCCCGGCGCTGAACCGCGCGCTGGCCGATACCGGCAAGCTGCTGATGCTGTATGCGGCGCTGTTCTGCCTCGGCTGGCTGCTGTGAGGCGATGGCGGCGCTGACCCTCAACGGCGTGACGATCCACAAGGCGTTCCTCGGCGCCGAGGCGCAGGCCGCGCTGGTGGCGGCGGTGCGCGGCGTGATCGCGCAGGCGCCGCTGATGCGGCCCGTCACGCCCTGGGGCAAGCCGATGAGCGTGCGGATGACCGCCGCCGGGCGCGTCGGCTGGGTGGTGGCGCAGGGGCGCTACGGCTATGCGCCCGCGCACCCCCAAACCGGCCAGCCGTGGCCGCCGATCCCGCCGCAGGCGCTGGCGCTGTGGCGCGCGGTCTCCGGCTGGGGTTCCGACCCCGACTGCATGCTGGTCAACTGGTATGGCCAGGGCGCGCGCATGGGAATGCACCGCGACGCCGACGAGGGCGACTACGCCGCGCCGGTGGTCTCGGTCTCGCTGGGCGATCCGGCGCTGTTTCGCGTCGGCGGACTGGCGCGGCGTGACCCCACCGCCTCGGCGACGCTGGAGTCGGGCGACGTGGCGATCCTCGGCGGCGCTGTTCGGCTGGCCTATCACGGGATCGACCGGGTGCGCTTTGGCGGCGCGACCCTGCTGCCGGGCGGCGGCAGGATCAACCTCACCTTCCGGGTGGTGGCGGATTAGCCGCGCAGCCGTTTGTCGCGCATCGCCAGCAGCCGCAGCCGCAGCGCGTTGATCTTGATGAAGCCGGCGGCGTCCTTCTGGTCATAGGCGCCGGCGTCGTCCTCGAAGGTCACGTGGCTCTCGCTGTAGAGGCTGCGGTCGGACCAGCGGCCCACCACGCTGACCGACCCCTTGTAGAGCTTGAGGCGCACCGTGCCGCAGACATGGGTCTGGCTGTGGTCGATGGCGGCCTGCAGCATCTCGCGCTCCGGGCTGAACCAGTAGCCGAAATAGATCAGTTCGGCGTAGCGCGGCGCCAGTTCGTCCTTCAGGTGCGCGGCGCCGCGATCCAGCGTGATGCTTTCGATGCCGCGATGCGCCGCCAGCAGCACCGTGCCGCCCGGCGTTTCATAAACGCCGCGCGACTTCATGCCGACATAGCGCCCCTCGACCAGATCGAGCCGCCCCACGCCGTTGCGCCCGCCGACCGCGTTCAGCGCCGCCAGCATCGCGGCGGGGCTGAGCGGCTCGCCGTCCAGCGCCACCGGGTCGCCCTTGTCGAACGCGATCTCGATGAACTCGGGCGCGTCCGGCGCATCCTCCGGCGCGACGGTGCGCTGATAGACGATGTCGGGGGCCTCCTGCGCCGGATCCTCCAGCACCTTGCCCTCGCTGGAGGTGTGCAGCAGGTTGGCGTCCACGCTGAACGGCGCCTCGCCGCGCTTGTCGGTGGGCACCGGCACCTGATGCGCCTGCGCCCATTCGATCAGCCGCGTGCGCGAGGTCAGGTCCCACTCCCGCCACGGCGCGATCACCTTGATGTCGGGATCCAGCGCATAGGCGGCAAGCTCGAAGCGCACCTGATCGTTGCCCTTGCCGGTGGCGCCGTGGGCGATGGCGTCGGCGCCGGTCTCGCGCGCGATCTCGACGAGGTGCTTCGAGATCAGCGGCCGCGCGATGGCGGTGCCGAGCAGAT